>Ga0123342_1004376_pt1 | contig 21586 bp, 13 predicted proteins | sample Turbeawhitnodule_FD_89960 | JGI IMG/M metagenome (GOLD analysis project Ga0123342, IMG submission 89960) | Root nodule microbial communities of legume samples collected from Mexico - Turtle bean Mexico white nodule | ecosystem: Host-associated > Plants > Roots > Nodule | place: Mexico: Nepantla...
AGTCCCGAAGGGTAAGCAGAAGAAAGAGAAGGATCCCAGTTCATCACCTAGCCACCTGCCCGACCGAAGGAAGGAGAAGAAGACTTCAATAGTTCTCTAGGTCCCATCTCCCTAGCAGGAACAGTATAAAATAAACCTCAAACATGAAACAAAATTTAAAAAATAATCATAGATTTATTATAAGAATTTTTAATTTATCCTTTTTGTATTTATTATATCATATTACTTTTAAAATTTTATTGTAACTTCTATTTAATTAAAGAGTATTATAGTTTATTTTATTTTTTTGGGTTGTTCGTACTTTCAAAACAATTTTTTTATAATCTTATTTAAAATATATAATTTTAAGTTTTTACATCATTTATTAAATTATGTTGACGTGTTGTATAATTTTAAATAAAGTTTGATTTATGAGAATAAAAAGTAAATTATTACATCATAGAACAATTCTTACAATAAAAAAATGATTACATGATGCTTACAACTTAAACTTGAAATCTTAAATTTTATCTATCTAATAGAAATGCATCGTAATAACAAACTGCTTTTTGTATGTTTAATTATTAATTGTGTTTTAAACATAATAATTTTCTTAATTTTTTTAAAAATATTTCGTTAAATACTTGATTAAGTGATTTTGCTAAACTGCTTGGAAAACTAACCGAAGAAAATTGAGAAAGTTGTTTGGCAAACATCAACTTCACACCAAACTCATAAAAGATTTAGGCAAAAGATATCTTTTTTTTCTTAAATATTTTTTAGTATCATTTGTGTTTCATCAAATTGACATTAATCCTTTCCAACATATAATATTTTTTTTTGACTCAAAAGATTTTGAGTAATATCAAACAAATAAAAGAGTGATAATACTTTGACACATGTCAAACCGTAAAAACACATACATTATGTACCGGTCGGTACCAGACGACCGAAAGGTTTGTATTAAATGACTTAATTAAATAAAAGAACGTGGGTACACCTGGAACGAAACAATTATGGTTTCCGTTGAATAAGTCAAACACGTTCTCTGGATCACTCTCCTGGTTTTCAGGACACCACCAGGCACGACCCAGAGACTACTAAACATGTCTCTAACCATCAGCTGCTTGGCCCACATGGCCAAGGCCCAAGTCAACATACTAAAGGGACTTCTGAAAGGGAGAAAATGTACGTTTTTATACTATAAGATAATTCTGATAATTCTCACTTGAGCATCATCGCTGACTTGAGCGTCGGAGCGCAATCGCAGGTACCCCGCCGGCCGACCGAGGCACGCGAAGAGAAAGGAGACTTGAATAATAGGACAACCAAGAGTGAAGTAGACACCTTGTATTGACGTGGATCAACATTACTCAGTCCCCAATATCCATACAGGTACACATTCTACATACCAATAAATTATTATTTTAATTATATTTATTTTATTTTTTAATTTAAAATATTATTATATTATTAATTTAATTATATTTATTTTATTTCTAATTAAAACCTTATTTTTTATATACCATTTTTGTATAAATTATTTTGATTTATTCGAATGTGCCAAATAGGATTTGTGTGATATTTTACAAAATTATAAAGGTGATTGACAATTTCTTTGAAATTAAATCGTATTTCAGTATGATTTATTTAATTATAGAATTAAAAAAATTATCAATTTAAAAATTCGAATTAAAATTACATCATTATGAAAAGAAAAAATATTTTTTCATGTATTCAATGTTTTTATAAATCAAAATCGCCAACGTAAACAATTCTTCATTTTAAATTTTCAAAATAGCAGAACAATTAATAAATGTATTGATGAAAACCTAAGAAGATTTGACAATATTTTTATTTCAGTAGAAAACGTGTAAAATATATTGGCGAAAGGTGTTGACAAAAAAATAATCCTGATACTCTTTAAGATCTGTATCTTATCTTATATTATATTATATTATATTAAAATTAAAAAGTTATAACATAATATAATATGAAAATAAGGAAGAATATGCTCCACGATCTGCTCAACAAAAATATTATAATTCCTAATTAATATTTATAATATATATATTTGATCATCAATACTGAAGTCATATTATTTTTTAAGTAGATTCCTTCTTATTTTTTATATTATATTATGAACTTTATCATTGTAATATATATCTTGATGACTGATTCATTAAATCATTAAATATATTTAATGACTTCGAATGATTGAAAACATGAATTAATAATATAATGTAATAAATATGTTGCAAGAAATCAGTTATAACTAACGTTGAATGAGTTAAGGACACTTTGAAACACACTTTCATAATATTAGGAAGTCACTACACACGACTTGATGACCACTACACATGTCTTGGCAGCAAACTGGTTATCTGACCCACACGAGCGAAGGCCCAAGTAAACATATAAAAGAGACTTCTGAAGGGGGTAAATGTACGTTTTTATATCCTAAGAAAACAGACTAATCACGAGCATTGACTTGAGCGTTGAAGTGCAATTGCACAACAACAAATTGTGTATCAAGTAGATCAACGTTACTCAGGCCCCGATATCCACACAAGTACAATTGGCGCCCACCGTGGGGCCCGAGTAAATTTTAGCCTTCAGTCACAAGGACTTCGACGAGCAACGATGGTAGAGTGAATAACGCGAATAATGACAACACGGTAGAGGATCAAATGGCGATGCTGCATGCCCTTCAAGCCCAAATGCAAGAGCTATTGTGGAAAGGAACTGTAGATTAGTTGCGTCATGAGGAGGTCAGCGTAAGCAAGAAGAAGAACGACGTTGGCATGCATATGAAATGGCTCAATTAAAGGATCAGAACAAAAGACTACTTCAACGACTTGAAGAATTCGAATGGGAAGGGCATTCCTGTGCGCTGACACCACCGACACATCAATCCGGGACGAAACTACCAACTCCCCAAACTCAGTTGGTGCATCACGCGTCACTTACGCATCACACACATCAAAGCGTTAAGTGTGGTGTAAGGTTTTTCCCACCTCACTAGGGGAAGGGCCTCTGGGATGGTTCACCGAGCTCCCACCGAATTCTGTGACTAGTTTCGAAATTTTGGAAACAAAGTTTACTACCCAGTATGCTACAGGCATACCCCATCGTACGTCCTCCATGTCTCTCCTCAATGTCAAACAAGAAAACGGAGAATCATTTAGGGCTTTCATGGATAGATTCAACGAAGTTTGCATGGGAATCAAGAATTTGAATCCAGACATAGCAATGCACCATTTAGTCTCGGTTATACTGCCAGGTCGATTCACTGAGAGCCTTATAAAGCGAACATTTTCCCCTTTCAGAAGTCTCTTTTATAGGTTGACTTGGACCTTCACTCGTGTGGGCCAGATAACCAGTTTGCCAAGACATGTGTAGTGGTCATCAGGTCGTGTGTAGTGGCTTCCTGATATTATGGAAGTGCGTTTCGAAGTGTCCTTGACTCATTCAACGCTAGTTGTAACTGCTTTCTTACCACATATTTATTACATTATATTATTAATTCATGTCTTCGATCGTTCGGAGTCCGAGGTCCGACAATTGTCATTCCAAAAGTCTTTAAATTATATCTCTTTTGAAAATGTGATAAACATTAATTATCCACTATCTCTTTATGTCATAAGTCTTCTTCTCATTCTCTATATAAAGGAAACTTGTGAGAAAGACAAGCAAATGAGGAGAGCAACATAGAGAGTAAAAGAGAGAGTTGATATTCATCATAGTGTGAGATTAGAAATCATAGTGAAAGACTATGGAGTCATTGCATTTCGTTATTGTTACGAGAGATTGAGTGTTATGCTCAGAGGGTGAGAGAAACAAATATTGTAATTCTATTTTCATTTGAGACATTTTATGAATGAAGTCCCGTGAGTTTTTATTTATCAAGTTGATAACGTTTTTCTATATTAAAAGTTATCGATGTCATTATTATATTTTGTTTTATTTTACTTTATCTGTTTATTTATTTTTGTAAATGTCCATTTTGTATCTAAACTAAAAATAAAAATTAATTCTGATTTTCTGAAGATATAAGATACAAAGAAATAAATATATACTATATTTACATCTCTCTCTAGTGATTGCGTACTCTATGTGAAGAGTGTCAATTATTGAAGTGTATTTAAGTTTTGTCTCTCATAACAACTAAAAAAAAGTGAACCAAATTATTCTCTAATGGTTCAGATTATGAAACTGATGCAACAAAATACTTTGGTTTAGTTTTATACAAGCAAGGTTAATCAATTGAGTTAAAAAAAGTCGTTTAATAATAGCTAGTGTAGTAGTTGAGTGGAGCGTCACAGGATTATTCGGGTGGAATAAGAAAAATGACGGTGGTTAAGATTTTTTTTATTGAATCATGCAGCATATTTGAATGCGCCGTAGTTTCGTACAAGAAAATGGAAAAAAGTAAAACATAACATCAAAGTATGAATGCATGTGGCCCAAATCAAACCCGTTTTTGTAGGAAGGAGAATGATAATAATAAGGTAGTTGCCGAACACTTTGTGATTGCTATTGTTTCCCAATAACACTGTCGTGGGATGTTATGCACACATTTATTTAATGAATGAAAATGATACTTTAGAGTTATGTAGGGTGCGTGTGTGGATGTACAATATAATGTCATCTCAATCTGATAACTGCTTTCATTTATTTCGTTACCTCCTTCAATTCAATTACACAATTCCCTAATTTTTTAATGAACGTATTTAACTCATAATATTTATTCTCTCATATTTTTTTTAATCTTATACATAATGGATTAGTAGACTTTGGAGAAAATGGATAAGAGATGACTTTTATGTGAAGATGGATAAGAGATGACTTTTACGTGGATCCAGTTTTGTAGTATTAACCTATCAGAAAAGGAGAAAAATATATATGTAAAAGACTTTCTGATGATGTTTAAGTTAATAGGAATACGGTACCTGTATGGATATTGGGGGCTGGGTAATGTTGATCCGCGTCGATACACAATACTTACTTCACTCTTGGTTGTCCCGTTCTTCAGGTCTCCTTTTCTCTTGCGTACCTCGGTTGACCGGTGGAGTACCTGCGATTACACTTCGACGCTCAAGTCAGTGATGGTGGTCCAGTGAGAATTCTCTGATAGTATGAAAACGTACATTTTCCCCCTTTCAGAAGTCCTTTTAGTAGGTTGACTTGGGCCTTGGCCATGTGGGCCAAACAACTGATGGATAGAGACATGCTTAGTGGTCTCTAGGTCGTGCTTGGTGGTCTTTTGAAATTCAGGGAGTGTTATAGAGAAGGTGCATGACTTATTAAACGAAAGTTATAACAACTTGTTTCACGTGTGACCAAGCTCTTTATTTAATTAAGTCATTCAGCGTAAACTTTTCGGCCGTTCGATTTTGTAGTATTAACCAATCAAAAAAGGAGAAAAATATATCTGTAAAAGACTTTGTGATGTTTAAGTTAATAGGAATATCATTAAGATGATATAAGTGTTTAACAATATGAAAGTTAAGAGTGTTAAGAAAGTGATTTGTATTTCCTAATAAATATTTATAGATTTCTTAAATTATGATTATTGAATTGACAATATAATTGTTATTTATTATTTTATATTATTAATAAAGATTAAGTAAAATTTCATTAAATAGATTGTGTTTTATTTATAATTGTCATTCATAAAGAGTAAGTCAAATTTTTTAACATCTCGAATCTATGATGAGTAGGTCAAAAAATTATCAATAAACTGTATATTTCACCAGTAAAGTTGGGTTGTTTCTTCTTTATTTTTATTTTTTAATTTAATGGTTAAAGAGGACAAGTTTAATAAAATCAGAAGATGGATAATAGATGTAAATAAAGAATAACTCTATCAAAATAATTTATAAATTAATATTTAAAAGTAACTGTAAAAATTATTTTTGGAATTAATTAACGTGTTGAATAATACGAAATACCATTGTAGTCTTTTGTGATGTGGAAAAAAACTTTAAATGTAAAGTTTCATTAATGTTAACGGAACATGATATTCCGCTGGTTCCACCACCACTGATGATAGTACTGTTACAACACCACCCGAGTCAAATACTCTCTTCAGCACCCGATTCAGTTACTGTTATTAATTTTGAATGTATACAACTTTTAAAATTGTATATGAGAATATATTATTTATTCTATTAATTATAAATTGAAATGGTTATTTATTTGACCTAATGCTTAAAACACAAGTATTTAATAAATATTAGGTATTAGGTAACTGTTGAGAAAAGCAAGATTGCTTTTATGAAAATGAATTTAAAATTGTATTTTTTTTTCCATAATTTTGACTTTTATTAATTTGAAAATTCGGTTTCCAGAAATTGAAACAGAGGAAAAGAAGGGAGGCATATGATAAAGAAAAATATGGCAAGTCAATTAATGCATAAATTGGTTCAGGAATTGTTGACCACCTCAAACCTAATTCTCTGAAGTCTATATTAGCAAGCAGAATAACGCTAGCCAACGGAAAAGACAGAGCTATCCACCATTTCTACCACACTACCAGTCTTCTCATCCACCAAGTCAAACAAACTTCACGCAACTTTCATACAAATTATCTTTCCATTTTTTCTTCTCTTCTGCTCTCTCCATTTTCCGTTCTGATTTCGAACGCTTCAGTTTCCGATTCACCGTGATTCTTCAGAAAGAGGAATTGCAAGAGAGATGGCAGAGAAGAGATACATCGTGGAGGTGGAGAAAGCGGAGGAGGCGACCGAGGGAAGGCCGTCGAGAGGACCTGTGTACCGTAGCCTCTTCGCCAAGGATGGATTTCCTGCTCCTGTCGAAGGTCTCGAGTGCTGCTGGGATGTTTTCCGGTGAGTTCGTCACTTCAATTTCACAACTCTTTGTTTTCTTCTTTGAATTACGATGCAAATGACAGATCAATAAGCTCTCACTTATTTTTGTGGATTTATGATCTGGAATTGCTGTATGAGACTTTACTGGAAACGTTTTGGTGCTCGAAGCAATGATCGTTGCTTCTTACGATCACAATCAGAAAGATGTATTTCCTCTGATTACGTACAAATCGGATGAGTTTATTTTATTTTCTCGAATTAGTATACCTATTTGCCATGCAGAGCTCTCTGATCGGTATCAGAGTTAGGAAGACTTTCGATTGGAGCTATCTATTTGGAGCAGTGAAAGTATTAATTTCGGTTTCTCCACTTTTTTGCAACAGTGAATTAAATGTCGTCGGACTTTCGTGTGCATGAGAGAACCTATGTATACGGTTTAAAATGACTTGATTTAGTAGCTATGAATTTGGAACAGTGAAAATATTAATTTCGTGCACGAGAGCCCTGTATTGTCGGTATTTTTTTTTTCTTTTTCAATACGGTAATTAATGTTGATGAGATTTTCATGTTCATCAAGAGACGACTTGAGCATTCGGTTTAATTTTACTTGAATTAGGACTTGGTCCACAACATGTGTTGATCCAGATCTCTGTTACGTTCAACCAAACTTATGGCTTGTATTGATAAAATATTAGTCAATTCAGTTCTGAGTGTGTTGTACTTTTACAGAATGTCTGTTCAGAAATATCCAACTAGTCCAATGCTTGGTCGTCGGGAAATTGTGGATGGGAAGGTGAAGTTTTGTCTACCGATTAAGTCCTGTGTTCTGGAAATTTTTTTGACATTGGTTGACCATTTTTGGATTTTAACTGACTTGAATGCACATTTCTTTTTCGTGACACTATAGGCAGGGAAGTACAAGTGGTTAACATACAAAGAAGTATATGACCTGGTGATTAAAGTTGGGAATTCCATCCGCTTCTGTGGTTATGGAGAAGTAAGTCAGTCATGTCTTTCTTACCAAAAAATGATGCATGTTCCCCACTTCTTTCTGTAGTATTTATACGTTATCCCAAATTCTTGGATCCAAAGTGCATGTTGGATTGTTCACTTGTTCATTATTTACAAACAAGACTAATGTGCAATTAACATGGTTTCATACCTTTGACATTTCAAATGCTGCATGTTCTTGATGATAAAGTTGTGACTTTCTAGTTAACTCTTAACCGCTTAAGAGTTTACAATCCGAGGGAAAGAAAACGTCTATCAAGGATAAAACTCAGACAAACTCTTTAAAATCTCAAGTCAATTGAGTATGAAATTAATGTAGTTTTTGTCATTCATTGACAACACTAACCATATTTTATTAGGGATAAAACTATTTGAAGAAATTAGTTCCTTTTTTGAATGTTTTCACTTCAAGAACTTATGCTTTTATGAATTTATGTTAGATTTGATCATTTATTCAAGTTTAATCGTATTTAAAACTAATACAGTATCATACTTTATTATTGTTTTGACACTAATATAATATCATACTTTATTATTGTGGTTTGCTACTTTTCTTTATCATTTAGTTGAAATATTGATTTATTGTTGTGTTAAAAGTATTATGTTACGCATGTTAGTCATCAATAGATTCTTTTAATCTTATTTTTATCTTAGGTAACTCTTGCGAGTGTACAAAAATTTTGAGTTTATGAGGATTCTCGAATTTTGACAACCGTGCTTTACAATGTTGATATTTGTATAAGCATGAATTGGGCCGGAGATCTAATATTGACTAGTTATTATATAACTGAAATAGGGTATTTATTGGATGACAACCATCATCTTATGAGTTAGCTTTTGCGACTAAGTTAAGTTCAAAACCGAATTGTAAACTGTTGAGTCTATTGGGTCGACTGCTATTTGGTGATTATCAAAACACTCACAGATGTTCACTATTGTGAACTTTATGCTCTAAAATGTCCAATCATCAATGCTATGAATATTTGTTGGAGATCGTATTTTGTCTAGTGATATGATGAAAATAGTCGTAACTCTGGCTTATTCTATGGACTAGTTTTTGAGAATCATTTAGGTGGAAACCCAAACTTTAAGAAGTATCTCAGTAAATTCGAAAACTTGGCTTCATGAGTTGGAGTGCTTAGCATATGACAGATCTCGTTTTTGCACATAAGTTTGCATATTGGATCCGTGTTTATATGTTTTGAAATTTTTTTTTTGCATATGATATGATAATATTGCATATGATACTTTCTAGCATTTTGTTCTTTTGAGCTTAATTCATATATTACTGGTTTGCAGGGTGTAAAATGTGGTATTTACGGTTCCAATTCTGCAGAATGGATTATGAGCATGGAGGTAAATTTTATCTTAATTTTTCCATCTTAATTTTGCTGCTAGCTGGGAAGTACTCACTCTGTAAGTGGGAGTTTTCTGCAGTATTCATATGTTGATGTTTGCTTGTATTTTGTGCCGAGTATTTATTATCATTTCTATGTCTACTTTGTTGTTTCTTTGGTGATGAGTTTTTTAGTCCTTATTGAGCTTAAAGGAGAATAAGATATTTCTGGATTGAAGCTTCGTTTCTTATATTAAATATCTACTCTCTGCAGAGAGTTCCAATTCTTTATTTATTTCTCTATGCTTATATTGTGTCAGTTATGGGTATCCCTGCTAACCTAACAATAATGTTGCTGAACTAGCTTCCTTCACTCAATGATTTTTAACACATTGGCAAATAATTGCAGGCGTGCAATGCTCATGGACTCTATTGTGTTCCTTTATATGATACACTGGGTATGTCACCGTTTCATTATCATGTTTCTATACCATGGTGACGCTTATACTCAATGCAAATAAAATTTGCTTTTGTAATCTATTATTGTGCAAAGAGTTGCTACTATCAAGAACAATAATTTCAAAAGCTTTGATGTTGCAACATTGGTGGCAATGCAGCATTTTTTCTGTAACTTTTACCAACAATAACAAATTCCCTAATTTATGAACTTTTGAGAAACTTATGTACAATATTACTTCTTCTTGAAAAATTATATAAGTTCCAAATTTAAACATTTATCACAACCTTTTGTGCCTATTTTTGTGTATTTTATCATATTTTGTCATTTTTCTCAACAAATAAGTTCACAAATTTGTAACCTTTTGAAATTCTCACCTAATATATCTGAACAAAGTCCTTTTGAAAAATACAGTATCCTATTTTACAGAAACATTATCCCATTTTAGAGTTATTTGTTTTTCAATTTGTAAACTTGTAATTCTCATTTGCTTTGACACTCCCCTTGGAATGAAATAGGTGCCGGAGCTATAGAGTTTATTATATGCCACGCTGAGGTCTCAATTGCATTTGTAGAAGAAAAGAAGATACCCGAGGTTCTTCTATTGAAATGCTTTGTTTTTAAATTAGTTTAGTTGTTAGGAAAGATTAGAGAGTTTTGTACAATCTTATGTAAGTAAACAGTCAGTCTGACCCATATGTTTGTTTTTGAAACATTTTAGCTATTGAAGACATTTCCAAATGCAACAAAGCATCTCAAGAGTAAGTTTTGTTGATTCTCTCCTTTCTTTCCTAAAATGCTCATGCTTTAGAAAGAATTATTTAACTTTTACATCTTTGTTACAGCAATTGTTAGCTTCGGTAAGGTTACCCCTGAACAAAAGCAAGAAGTTGAGAAGTTTGGGTTGGCAATATATTCATGGGATGAATTTTTACAAGTGGTGGGTTATTGTTTTCATATACTATTACTCTTTTTTCTCTGAAAGTTGTAAAATAGAAATGAAAGCACTCCTTCTACAATTACATTTGTAATTACCATACAGAAAAATATTGTATCACAAGCTTGATCCACCTGCAATTGGCATACTACTTATAGAAAAAAAATAATGAATATTACTTTTTGTGGAATGGAAATGAAAAAACAAGGATGATATTGTAAAAGGAAACTTGGGGAGTATTTGGTTAGGTCAATTTATGTAGTTTCATATACATCCAAATTTATTTTTCTAGATAATTTCAGTCATGCCTGTAGGAACATGTCTTTCACCTCTTTTGTATTTTGTGGTTCCCGTTCCTAATTCAATTTTTAATATCTGCCACAGGGTCAAAATCAGAATTATGATCTTCCAATTAAGAAAAGGAGTGACATCTGTACCATAATGTATACTAGTGGAACAACCGGTGACCCCAAGGGAGTGTTGATATCAAATGAGAGTATTATTACTCTCTTGGCCGGGGTAAAGCGACTGTTGGAGAGTGTCAATGAACAAGTATGTTGTTTCCTGCACTATACTCGGAAATACATCCATTTCATTTTACGTTTTGGGATACTGAATGCATACATAGCGATCCTTTCTTTGACTCATAGTCTCCTTCCTTTTTCCTTCTTTGCAGTTGAGTGAGAAGGATGTATACATATCATACCTTCCTCTTGCACATATCTTTGATAGGGTCATTGAGGAAACATTCATATGGCATGGCGCTTCAATAGGTTTCTGGCGTGGGGTGAGTATATGTAGTATTTCTGTCATTACAGAATGGATAATATGATAATTGAACTCTGGATTTGGAATATTTGACCATCATTTACACAATTACTGTAGGATGTCAAATTGTTAATTGAAGATATTGGGGAACTAAAACCAACTATTTTCTGTGCTGTTCCTCGTGTGCTTGATAGAGTGTACTCAGGTAAACTCTTGAAAATTCTGTTGATTGTTGACAAGTTTGATGATCTTCCCATGATCATATAGCGTTGATGGTCAAATTTTTATTTCAGTAGAGAAACCTACTATGCAATTTTTTATTATTGGAGTAGAATTTTTCTTGCTTTTCTTTTCCATTTTTCTTCCTACCCCTCCCAACATGGAGAAAATTGGTTTATGACTCTTAACCCCAATCTGGAACACAGGTTTGACACAGAAGATTTCTTCTGGGGGCTTCTTAAAGAAGACATTATTCAACTGTGCTTATTCATAGTAAGTGCTGCTTTTGTAAATAATTACTTGAGTCTGGGTGAAATCATGAACATGCAAAAACTGTCGTGGATTCTCTGTATGATTGTTACGGAACTAAGATTGTTCTTGTTTGATTTCACTTACAAAACTATATTAGATAATAATAATAATATTAGTTTTTACTGTGTTGTGTTTAAATCTCTGGTGGCCTCTTAGTGGGCACTTCAATTTTTTTCATAATTAGCTCTGCAATATTCTAATAATTCAAATTCCGAAATTTGATTTCAGTAAGCTGAATAACATGAAGAAAGGGTTTACACATGGAGAGGCATCCCCTATTTGTGATAAAATTGTATTTGAGAAGGTAGTAAAATTTATAAATTTGAACTCCCCTGCCACTCTGTATGACAGGATTTTTATTCCTAATCATGTTTTTGCTACCTGATCAGGTAAAGCAGGGTTTAGGAGGTAGAGTTCGTCTTATTTTGTCTGGAGCAGCACCTTTATCTGCACATGTGGAAGGTTACTTACGGGTGGTGGCTTGTTGTCATGTTCTACAAGGATACGGTATGTTCTTTTTAAATATGAAAATCAAACTTATACCGTGCTATCATTTTTCACACAAAAATGTTATTATTTGATTTCCATGCGACGGTGACACAAACAACATATGGTCTTTTAGCTGAAATTAATTTTTTATCAAAGAAAATAGTAGTATTTTATTTTTATCCGAGGATTACATATCTTGTAATATTTCAAGGAGTGTTTGTCACTGTTCAAAATAAAACTAGGTAGAAGGGAGCCAGTTTTAAAATTGTTCCCTTGTTGTCATCACGTAAAATCTGAGAAAGCAGATGGTATTTGATAGCGAAGTAAGGGAATTCAAAAGAAAATCCAAAATTGGTTTAAAACTAACTGTATATTTTTAAACGAAGAGTTTCTTATTTTTCTTGTTTACCGTTTAGCTCATTTGATATTTAACTTGAAAATGTTGACAGATTTAGTTTAAATGAATATAAATTACGTAAAAAATTTGTACTACTTTCAATTCAAAACATTATAGCCATTTTATATTTGTCAAATAGATATTAAAGTTGCATTTTTTAATACGTCAATAACATATTTTGCTACTATAGTTTATTTACTTGGTGCTCCTGTTAAAATGAGAACAGGCCTGACTGAAACCTGCGCGGGAACCTTTGTCTCATTACCAAATGAAATGGAAATGCTTGGAACAGTGGGCCCTCCTGTACCAAATGTTGATGTGTGCCTGGAATCTGTTCCTGAAATGGGATATGATGCCCTAGCAAGCACACCAAGAGGAGAAATTTGTGTAAAGGGTAAAACCTTGTTTTCAGGGTACTACAAACGTGAAGACCTCACCAAAGAGGTTCTGATCGATGAATGGTTCCATACAGGTTATTTTATTGTGTTTTTCAAAATTGAGGTTTATAGAGACTTTCTTATATTAGCTAGGTTATAGTTTTTCTTTTATTCACAAATGATAAATTCAACAGGGGATATTGGAGAGTGGCAACCTAATGGAAGCATGAAAATTATTGATAGGAAAAAGAATATATTTAAACTTTCACAAGGAGAATATGTTGCTGTCGAAAACCTGGAGAACATTTATGGTCAAGTTTCATCTATTGAATCTGTAAGTCCTCAGAACCCTATTCCTTCCAATGGTTTTGCTGTCATAATTTTTTGTGCACTTATTGCTGATATCCAGTTGAAAAATATGTAGAAGATTAACAAATGTTACTCATATACTACTAGAGCTGATTACCTCGGTGGTTGATGATAGAATTACAAAACTTTGGGAACAATCGTGGCCAACTAACCCCCTGGTTCAGTTTGATATTTTTTATCATGACTTTCAAACGAAACAGGCTTGGATATTTTTCTTTCATAGCTAAACACATTCAAATTGCATTAGCTTCCTGTTAGATTTTTTTTAACACTAAATAAACAAATTTTCACATCAGCAAGTACCCTTGTATGTTTACCATAGTCCCATGTTCCCTGGTATTGGTGCATGTTGATCTATATTTGTGTCCACATTCTGTAGTTCAGTATGATAATTTGTTCAATGTAAGACAGCTCCTGGGGCATGTATCTTTACTACTATTTTGTCTAACATCCGGACATATAAATGAATAATGATGTCAAAAGGTTTAGTCCAGTGCAAAAAAGAAAGAAGGTTCTAAATTAGCTTCATTGAATAGCTGAAAATGTTCTATTCCGTGAAGATATAAAACTTTTTCTCCTCTATTTCAGATATGGGTTTATGGAAACAGTTTCGAGGCCTTCCTTGTTGCTGTTATTAATCCCAGAAAGGAAGCACTTGAACAATGGGCACAAGAAAATGGTATATCTATGGACTTCAATTCTCTTTGTGAAGACGCTAGAGCAAAAAGTTACATACTTGAAGAGCTCTCAAAGATTGGAAAGGCAAAGAAGGTATTTTTTTTATCTAGTTCACTTTTCTTATCATCATCTAAATTGTTATATTGGGAGTATTTGTGTGTATGGTAAAATTTCACATTAATCTAAAATTGTTTTTTAAACTGTCGAGATTCTTTAAAATTCACATACGCGATATACTTTTCAAATATAAGAAAATAACTATTTTTGGGTAGTAATAAATTATTTACTAATAATATTTAACATGAAATATTTTGTTTGGTCTTGCACTTGTTTTAAATGATCTTGTCTTACGTGTAAACATGTTTTTACAAGTACATGTCCTGAAGTTTTGTTGGATGGTGAAATATGTATTTGGCAGTTGAAAGGTTTCGAGTTTATAAAAGGAGTTCATCTTGACCCGATTCCATTTGACATGGAACGTGACCTTATCACTCCCACATATAAGAAGAAGAGGCCACAGTTGCTCAAATTTTATCAGGTACAAGTTCTCAAATTCTCGGGATTTAATTTCACTTCATATTGAGAATATAATTGGTCTTAAAGTGGAACAGCCTTCATAAATTGAAGGTTATCCCCCCTCCTCTTCCTTTCTTACTCATAACCGAACAACAGATAAAAAAGGTTGAGAAATCTCAGTGAATACCTATTTTGTTGAGTGCAAGGGCTATTAGTCAGTGTGATCAAAGCAATATGGTATTTTGGTTGTTTAGTGTTTTTTAACCTGGCAATGGAAACTTTGGTTTATCTGCGTCGGGATGGATGTTACTTCAGCCTATCTACTAATGCTTAAATGTCATAATTTAAAAATCTTAAAGAACATCTTATGCACACAATTTATGAGAAACCACTTAAGGTATGACACATGCAGGTTCTAGAAGTTAAGATATTCTCATCTAACTTGCAATTTATGTCCACACTCACAATGCTTCTACTCAGATGTTTGCTCATAGTTGTTATGCAGAAGCAGATGTGAAATCTGACACAGCATACCGTAACTGAATCCTACGGAATTTTGAATGTGTTGTGCGTCTGTTTAAATAGCTGAATAGGTCATTTAAATTGAGTGCTTAGCCTATAGTTAGTTGTCAGCGTGAATTTGTGTTACCGCTGTTCATTCAAATGTAGTTTTATAGCTCACCTTTTAATAATCTTTGGGTTTCAGAGTCAAAACATTTTACCTTCATAAGGCTCTTCAATTTAATTTTGGGACAGGGATGGAATGGGGGAGGGTGATAAAAGTACTGACTGCGGCATTTTTATTTTGTATGCAGAATGTTATTGACAACATGTACAAAAGTGGAAAGTAAACCGTGCCTCATACGTGCTTTGGGAGTTAATGTCACCGAAACTATTTATTTTCTGCAACTTATTCTCTTCCATCTATTGTTTTCCCTTAGGTGACTGTATATACGATTAATATACGGATACCTCAACAGTATAAATGTCTTTGTTATAATTTCTTTATACCCATTCATCTCTCTTGTTTCATTTTTGTGGGTGTCCATGGATCCTTTTACATATGAACCATGATACGTTAACACTACTGTTTCCTTTCCTATATTCATTTTACAGTCATATGTATTTATTCCTTTACATATACGGTGATTCATTTACAAATGCTGATAATATGCTATGCGTAGCTTTTGTTCAACTGGACACGAAATATTTAACTATTTTATACAAATTATTGGCTCGATTTGACTATTACTTACTTTGCAGCACTTTCTTTTATAGGAAAATACTGTTTGCAACTGTACTTCCTCCATATGTCGAGAGAATGACATTTAACTAGTTCTTAATTAAATCTTATAAAATAAATAATTTAACATTTTATCAATATATTAAACAATAACATTCCTGTCTTAAAAATATGACTGATTTCGGAAAATGTAATATAATTCCTAAACCCAACGTCTCAAAATGAGATATGAAGCTTCTGGAGAATCTAACGAGACTTGGGAGATTTGGTTCTTTCAGGCCCCATGAAACTGTAGCTATGAATAAGTGGCACCTGATTAAACAGCCACGTTGCGGTCATGCTAACTTCAATCTCCATCTTTTTATTTATCTTTTTTCCAAAGCAGTTCCCAGTTTTTGGATCACATTCACATCCCTTAAACCAGACAGACAAACCATCTTTCTGTCTACTGCGCCCATATTTTTCTTTTTCTTTTGTCTACTGTACACCCTCTCCCCCTCCCTTCACTATTCAGTTTATAAGTCTTTATGCAATTAATCTATATTTCCTTTTTGTCCCAAATTCCCATACATGATTCTTATCATCCGCTGGTTCAATGAACTAGCTAATCCCCAAAAATAATATATTTTAAAGTGACTCAGGTGTCGGATATTTTTTATACAAGTATTCATAAAAAAAATCAAACTAAAAAATTAACGTATAATTATGGAAACTCTTTAATATTAAATTCTTGAAAAATTATACATCTATTAAAGTTTAAAGGACAAATTTTTAATAAATAAACAAAGAAGCTTAAGCTAAGCCATAAAAAAACTAATAATTATATGTTAACAAACTTTATCACTTGAAGGTTTAACGGTGAGTCGATCACATACGAAATCGTACCCGTCCACGTTTTACTTGTATAATCCAACTTTGAAGCACACGTGTAGGCACCAGATTTAATTTTCTGTGATGTGTTCAGCTTTGGCGAGCGACCTGATCCGTGTCATGCTAAACTGACTCATATACAAAATCCGTAGTTTCCTCGTAGAAGAGGAAGAAAACTAAAAAATCCAAAAGAGAAAATAGAACGAAACCCGTGGTTGCAGTGTGCGAGATTGCGATAACATAAACAAGTCCATAAGTACGTGACAACTGTGAACACATGCACTGTTACAAAGACAAATCCATAGTAGAATCAATCGGTTGTGAAATGGATTCCACAGATAGTAAGAGCACAAAATCTAAAGAAACTGAACGACGTTTCGATAACTATCCCACGAAGAGAAAGCGTCCTTGCCAAGTGACCGTTGTTTCCACCACGGAAGAATCCAAGGCCGCCCCCTCCCCCTCCTCCGCAACACACGGTTCCATATCCGTGATCGGGAGACGTCGCGCAATGGAGGACGCCGTCATGGTGGTTCCCGGTTTGGTGGCGGCGGGGCAGTGGTGTGGCGGTTATGATTTCTTCGCGGTTTACGACGGACATGGCGGGACGCTCGTGGCCAACGCTTGCCGCGACAGGCTGCACCTGCTGTTGGCGGATGAGGTGAGGAAGAACGCGGAGAAGGGATTGGATTGGTACGAGGTGATGTGTTCGTGTTTCATGAAGATGGACAAGGAGATCGGAGTTGGTGGTGACGGCCATAAGTCGCGCGATGACGGTGGCGGCAACACCATGGGTTCGACGGCGGCGGTTGTGGTGGTTGGAGAGGAGGAGATTGTGGTTGCAAATTGTGGTGACTCCAGGGCGGTGTTGTGCCGTGGCGGTTTAGCTGTCCCCCTTTCGCTTGATCATAAGGTGATTATTAATTATTATTATTATTATTATTATTTAGTTATTCGTTATTGGTTATTGTTGTTGCATGTTTAGTTGGTGAATAGTTTTGGAGTTTGTTATAACTGTCTGTAATGTGTGTGTATATATATATATATGAATCAGCCTGATCGTCCAGATGAAAGAGAGAGGATAGAAGCGGCTGGTGGGATAGTGATTAATTGGAACGGAAGTCGTGTTTTGGGAGTACTTGCTACTTCCAGATCCATCGGTATCCTCGTCACTCTTCACTTCTAAAACACATTTTTATTTTCATTTTTCATATATCTACTGTGTGTTTGCGTGCCATGTCTCATAACTTATTGAATCATCTCCACCTATCTTCATGAATGAAGAACATGCATGTTTCATTGGTATATTTAGAAGGGAAGTGTAGAGTGGGATTGTGTTTGAAAGTGTGTGGTGTGGGGATGTTGGTTTAACAGGGGGGGTTTGACACTATGCAGGGGATCACTCGATGAAACCTTTTGTGATATCTCAACCTGAGACGAAGGTGTACGAGCGAACAGAGTTGGATGAGTTTGTGGTAGTGGCAAGTGACGGGTTATGGGATGTTGTGTCTAACAAGTTTGTTTGTGAGGTGGTACGAGGGTGCCTCCATGGCCAAATGAAAAGGAATTTAAAAGATGACACTGTTTTAAGCTATGCAACAGAAGCTGCGTCCTTGTTAGCAGAGTTGGCTATGGCTCGTGGAAGCAAAGACAACATCAGTGTTATAGTCATCCCTCTCAACACCACTACTTCATCCTCAACTCCATATAATTAATACTCAACCACCTACTACTTTAGTATTAATCAATCTCAAACACACTTAATTACCTTCAAACCTTCCTTTCTCTCTACATCTTCATCGCTGTTATCACAAATACTTTCTACTCAAAATTATAAAAAAAACGCAGACACATTTTCAGTTTCCTTTTCTTCTCATATACAATTCAACTTCTACAAATTAACTTTATACTAGTTTTCAAATAAAGAATAAACAACATATATGGGAAGATAGTTTAGAATTTATTTACATTTTATTAACCTGCTCAGTATACAATTCATCACATGATATGAAGAAATGAAATTTTTAAGAGTATTTTTGTTATTTCATGCAAAATAAATAAAGAAATAGGATTATAGAGTGATAATCATTCCTCGAACATTATAGTAATTTTAAAATACTTGATTACGTAAAGTGCACGTCTGTTAAATATTTCGATATTGGAAAATGTTATTTTGAAAATTGAAAGACGAGACATCACTTTACAAGTCTAACTAGGTCAAAATAATTTAAAAATTGATCCATTTTAAAAAAAAACATTAATAATAATCTATACATGATTATCAACGCACTTTTCATATAATATAATATCAAGGTGAAACTATATCTTTTTACAAAATTTAAGCGTTTGTATGACATTAATACTCTATACAAGAAATTAAATCATGCTTCTTTTAGTTTACAACATTGTGCTTGTTCAATCTTATTGTAAAACTGGTTATTTTTTAATAAACTTAAACAATTATTTATTTATCAGTTTAAATTAATAAAATATTTTTAAATATATGTTTTTAATTACTCTTTTGGTCTAGTTAATCTTTTTATTTCGACGATTTTTTTCTTATGTGTCCCCGGTTTTGTATGCATATTATTGTATGTTTTTTCTTAATTATTCTCTTAAGAAATTTATTTGAATATGAGTAAGAAGAAGAGAAACGTGAGTTTCCTGATAAAAAAAAGTCAAGCACGCACGCACGCACGACGTGGCTACCCTCCTAATCATAAAATCATACTAATCAATTAGTTTCTTTAACTTTAAAAAAATCGTTTAATTTTATTATTTAAGTTAAATATACTATAATGTTACATCTAAGATTTAATAATATACAACAACGTCAACAATACTTGTTCAAATCTAAAATTAAAATAATATCTTAATTTGATTATTCACTTTTGAAGAAAAGTAAAAATCATATTGTACTTAATACTATTTTTTTCCCTCGATCCGATTCTTTTTTGCAAATAGGTATGTTAAAACCCAATCTACAACTAATGAACTGGGCTGCTTCTTCCTGCAACTCCATGGGTTATTGCAGCGCCACCATAAGTTTTATAATTCTAAAAATACATTTCTATAAAAAGGTTTAAAATATTTGAAGGTTTAGTTATGGAGTTGTATTGTTTGTAGAAGTGCTGTGCGTGAAAAGATTTGGCAAAGACGTTGTTGGTTGCTCTGTTGAGTTACGTTCGTGGTGGTTGGAGGTAATTTTATACATTGGATTTTTCGTTTTTCTGTGATGTTATGGTGTGGTTTTGTGTACATTTTGAATTGCGTAATATGATGAATCTTTCGATACATAATTTATAATTAATTGAAATATTTAAAATTAAAATAATTTACTAAAAATTATTCTTTTATCTGGTAAAACGTTTTGATTAGTTAATTCATAATGCAGATTTATAATCTGAATCATATAATTTGAAATATATTTCAATCTAGAAATAAATTCTTGATTGTTTAATCTGAAAGGTACACAAATATTTAATTATCCATGAGTTAATTTATGGTATAGAAGATTTTCTAGATTTATAAATAATATTTTAAAAAAAAAGTATATTTTAGATTATATAGTGTAGAATGTTTTTAAATAAATAAATAAAATTATCTAAGGAAGTGTAAGAGAAGAGTGAAATATAAGAAATTAACATTTTTCACCCTATAACCACAAAGGACGGTTAAATGCTAAAAAATTGTGTAAAGAAGCACCTTCAAATAGCAGAAATGAAGTTGCTGGGGTGACTGGGAGCTTGGGGCACTGCGCTCAGAGGAAACAGAAGAAGGAATAAGGTGAAAACGGTGGTAGGGTTTTAGGGTTTATTTAGTTTTTAACTTAAAGGATAAAATGATAATTCACATTTAGTTTAGGGTGTCGCCAGAACCCATGGAGGTGCAGGAAGAAGCAACCATGTACTGTGCGAAAGAAGCCCAGATATTAAACCCAAGAGCAGCAACAAATTCAAACACGAGGAAGGCAAATTCTTTATGCACCCCATTTTTCCCTCCTGCGCCCATATATTTCAGAAAATATTAAAATTACCTTTCTTTCATTTTTTTTTTCAATTTTAGAAAGTAGAATCCATAAACTTTTAAAATTATAATCCAGAAGTTAACCATTGTAATTTTTAAAATTTTGGATTGAAAAATGCCAAAAATAATATAAAATTTATAGGATTTAGTGTTGTTACACTTGGGAGTGTTGTTGATCTTTCAAAAAAAGGTCTCTAACAAGGGATTATGAGAAGAAAGAAGTATTTTTTATGTGGATAGTTGGAAGTAGCAGTTAAAAAAATAAGTTAGTGGGAATGATGATAAGTTCCAAACCATCTTCGAAAGCTTATAAATGTTGTTTTTATCTTTATTTCGTCTCTAAATTAATCATTATTAATAAAATTACTATAAGAACTGAAGTATTTATTGTTATTTTTAATCAATATAAGAAAATTAAACTACAATAATTAAGATACGAATATAACATCATTCAATTGTAAAACGTGTGACTCTTATTATACTACACATTTATAAAGATGACACCCATAATCATATAGTAGGAAAGAAAAAAACTTTATCACAAAATATTCAGGGGCAATTTCTTCCACCACCATATCAATTATAACTTCCACCCTATTATTTTTCAAAATTTCCAAAATTATCCTTATTTTTAGATTTAAAAATTCATAATAATAAAAAATATTTAAAAAAAAAAAAAAAAAACAAAATTAAAAATTCATTTTAATAAAATTTTAAATATTAAAAAATGTGTTTAGTTTTTTTATTTTTTTATTTTTTTTATTTAAAA
>Ga0123342_1004377_pt1 | contig 21586 bp, 12 predicted proteins | sample Turbeawhitnodule_FD_89960 | JGI IMG/M metagenome (GOLD analysis project Ga0123342, IMG submission 89960) | Root nodule microbial communities of legume samples collected from Mexico - Turtle bean Mexico white nodule | ecosystem: Host-associated > Plants > Roots > Nodule | place: Mexico: Nepantla...
GATTGCTTAGTGGATATCCTCAGGGTTTCTGAGAAGACTGGATGTAGCTCTGGATTTGGAGTGAACCAGTATAAACAACTGTGTACAATTTCTCTATCCCTATCTCTTTAAATTCAGTTTTGTTAATTAAAATCTGGTATAAACAATCGATTGTTTCGGTAAAACAACTGATTATTTTTCCAGTTTTGTGCTTTTGCTTTATGTTTTGAAAAAATGAATTCTTAATCAAGGTTTTCTTGAAGTATTTTTCATTCTAAGCTTAAAAGTTTACGAAAATCCTTCTTAAACAATTCACCCCCCCTCTCGTTTAAGGCCATATATTCTAACAGTGTCGTCATTTTTTGTCGTCAATAACACAATTTGCGCTAGTGCTTGTATTAAGATTTAGGAAGTATTTACACCTATACTACAAGAAAATCATTAAATAGAAACCAATATTAGAGACAAAAAATAATTAGTTGTTATATTGACTAATTTAGATACTATTTTAGAGACTAAAAAGATTATTGGTTTCTAAATTAGTTCTATTATATTATCTACTTAGTTAAAACCTTGGTAGCTAATTAGATATCAATTTAGAAATTATTTACCAATAATAGAACTAATTTATAAACCAATAATTGTTTTAGTCTCTAAAATAGTATCTAATTTAGTCAATATAACAACTAATTATTTTTTGTCTCTAATATTGGTTTCTATTTAATGATTTTCTAGTAGTGCTATACTAGGAAAATAAGAGGCTTATAATGTATAGTTATATGACTAGCATCCTTTAGGGTATCAAAGTTAGCCAAGGTAGAGTGAGAATTTGGTAATAACCCAAAAGATATCAAGACTTGTTACAAAGGTATGAGGATAATGTTTTGGGGTTTGTTGTGTTTGAGTTTTTTAGGAGATCCAAATCTATTGCAATGAACTATAGGACGAATAAAACATTTGGTGTGAGATAATCATGAACAAAAGCATACCTACCATAAGAAGTATAGAAAGAAGTCCTATGTAGAAATAACCTAACATAAAGCCTTAAAGGAAGGAGGAAAATTGAAAGTTATATCATCTTATGTCGTAGTGAAATTATCGAATACAATTTCTTTGGTTGTCACAGGCTATGTTTGGTCCAATTGTGAGAGATACCAAATTTAATGTTATGTTATTTATTGTTATGTTATAGAGCTGATGTATGAAGATGAAATTGTTGTATCATAACTAAGTGTGATGAAGGTCATAAGAATGTATCTTCAAGAAAGAATAATGTTGCTATTAAGGTCATGATAAACAACACAAGGAACATGCACTACTATAGAAATTGTTTTTAACAACAGTTAAAAATGGTTATACAACCATTGTTGATCGATGTGTCATTGTAGGACACATTTTTCAACGATGAGTAATAAGTGTCATATTTCATATTAAAATACAGACACTTATGAATATTAATTTATAAACTAACTATAATATAACACATAATTTATGAATTTAAACCTTTTTACATATTTTGTGATTATAATTTGAATAAGAACGATTTATTCTCAAATATGTATCAATTTCAGGATTATAAGGAAGAATGAAAATGAAAGGGCAAAAGGAGAATAAACAAAGCTGAAATGTTCCAACACTCACCCAAGCCATAAGCTACTAAAGGATCTTGCTCAAGCGAGCCCAATCTCACCCAAGCGAGATCACTCCAGTGACGTTGGACCTTTTTCGTCCAACTCGCCCAGGCGAGAAGTCACTTAGCCCAAGTTTAACTATGTTAAATATGAGGTGTGAGTCACAACCCTAGACATCATTGAGTGGATTTGAGATTCAAATGAGAGAATATAAGGTGATAGAAACCCTAGAGGAGGCAGTCGTCAAGGAGAAACATCCTGGATCTTCTTTTCTTGTTTTCCATGCTTGTAATGGCCAACATGAATGACTAATTCTACCTTTTGGGATTGGGAGTAATTTGTTCAAACTCTTATGTATTGAGGTGATATTTAAATATAATATTTTGTTCTTGGTTGATGATTGGTATTGTCATTTTATTTGTTATGCTTCTTTACCACTATCAAGATCCTTAGATTTGATTGGAAAGTACTTCTAAGTTTATGACACAAATGATAATGATTAACATATTTGAATGTTAGGAATAAATTTGAAATGCTAATTGCTATCAATATCTAATTGTAATGATAATAAGTTTTTATAAATATGCGAGGAATCCATATTTAGGAGACTCTCTTAATAATTTTATATGCGAGAAATCGATATAAATGACTTTTATATGAGCATCAACATCAATCAAATGATAGAATATTACCATGCTAATCAAAATACAAAAGAGTAAGAAGGATGAACCCCAATCCCAATTGAACCAACAAACTCTTTTACTCACTTTCTTTTTAATTATTCCATTCATAACAAATTTCCATTCCTTAGAGACAAATTATTACTTCTAAGAACATGGTGCACTTATTGTAAAATAGTCATCAATGAGTGAATTTGACGTTAAAATAGTTTTAATGACAATTTTAAGTTATACTTGTTGTTGTAAGATACAAATTAATAACATTTTGAGTATATTCATCGTTATTTAAAAAAATGGGACTTTTAATGATGATTGGAATAAGAAACCATCATTGTTTTTGACATTTTTAATGATGATTCACTGAAATAACCAATGTATTTTTTTAAAAAATTGTTTTTAATAACGGTTCCCCTTATTACAAGAACTATTTTATTATAAAAATGTCATAGTATATTTTACTAGTTATGATTATTTATTTACCGAATTTTAAAGAATTATAGTGTTATACATGATGCCTCAATCTACTCTTTGATTTCATGGAATGGGTAAAACATCTTATATTTTTTTTATTTGTATGATGCTTAATTTTAAAATGTATATGAATTTGTTCTATTCAATTATGAACACAAATACAATATATATATATATATATATATATAATATCAATACACGAAGTTACATAAAAATGTCAATTTTAAACACATTTAAAAAATTAAAACCTTGAAAATAATTATTTTTATAAATAAATAAAAAAGAATAATTTGAAATTATACGAGTATTTTTCTTTATTTTTGGTTCTAATATTATTATTCTTTATCTAACGTTTGCTTTTCTTTTTTTTCTAATATTTACGTGTAAAAAACAATGTACAGTATATATGTCATTATTTTAAAAATTAAGCATATTGATTTGGCAAACAAAATGGGAGTTGAGTTAGTAGTCATTTTAAAAACATTAGAATTGATTTTAAGAAAAATAACAAAGAATTTGGTAAAATAAATCAGTAAATTTATGAAAAAATATTATTGTTGATAAAAAAAATTCATTAAATAGAAACTAATTTTAGAAAGTAAAATAATTAGTTACTATTCAATTAGATTAGAGACAATTTATAAACTAAAAAAACTATTAATATCTAAAATAGTTTCTATTATTAATAAAAATTTAAAATGATTTTTAAATTGGTATCTAATTATTAGCTACTAAAATTTTAACTACTTACTACTTTATATTCTAAATTGGTCTCTATTAATCTTTTAGAGACTAATTTAGAATCTAAAATAATAATCATTAAAACTTAGATAGTTAATTTAGATACAAATTTAAAAACCATTTTATTAATTTTTATAAATAATAAAAATCATTTTAGATATAAATAATTTTTTAATCTCTAAATTAGTATCTAATTTAGTTAATATAGTAATTAATTATTTTTAATTTTTAAATTTAATTATTATTTAATAATATTTTTGTAGTTGACACTTAAATATAAATATAATCATTCATTTGATATGTCCTTTTGTGTTTTTTTTTTAAAGATTGCTGTAGTGCTTTGTTTAAAATAATAATAGAAATGTAGTTAAGACCACTTATATAACCAATGTATACACTTAGAAATTTAAATATAAATATAGTGTTATATTTGATATGGCTTCTGAAGATTGAGAAATTAAAAAAATAGTGCATTATTTTTCAGGATTTAGAAATATAAATTTATATTTTTTGTCAATTGGATATGTATCACACAATTATTATTACTACTAAAGAAAGAAATAATAATTTGTGCATTAAAAAAAAGTTGTAAATAATGATTGAAGTGATATCCAATTTAAAAAAAAAGTTGGTAAATAGAGAAGATTTTGATCTAAACAAGTTCCAACAAATGGGGATTCCTTAGGAATGAATAGTTGGAAACATAAATGCAGCAGAAGGTTGAACGTCATGTCGGTGGTAACTAATACATGAAGATGGATATTAACATGTGGATGATGTTGGAAGTGGCAACCTAACACCTAAGTTTTGATTTGACCGTGTCGTGTAGTAGGGTACTCCTACTATTACCACTAACCTTACAATTACAACAACTCCATGCTACTAACACTGTTCTTTCATCCTTTCACCCCAAAAATGATCAAACGGAAACAGAGAAAGAGAAAGCTAATGTATGACCACCTTCTTCTATTCTTCCACCACATGCTTTCAACTTTCAAGACACCTACTCCTACCTCCAAATCATGCCAAAATATAATCACATATATCTTTTCATTTATCTATATGCATGTGCCCTAAACCTAAATCCTCCCAACTCAAATACCTATCATAACAGTAAATAATAATATCAATATTTTCGTATTAGTCTCTATAAAATATAAGTATAGCCTTTCCTTCTTCTGAAGCAGCTCAACCATAAACCTTCTACTCTACTTCATTCTCTCTATCCTTGCTTCTGTAAAAACTTCAAAGATGTTATAAAACATTAATACTTTCTACATTTAATTTATTTATACCTAAGTTGACCACAGTGCTTTAGTTCATTATTGATGAATTTCACGCGGCTAAACTTTTTTTTCCACATTTTTAAGCATTTATTTGCATAATAAATACACATAATCAATTTCCTTCACTGTAACGCAAATTTTAACATAATTTTTAGTTAAATCTAATTTAAAAGTATATAACGAAATTTTAAAAATCAGGATTCTTGATGGTTACTAAAACTCACTCTTACAACCATCAGCATTTAAACCTTCACAAATTCTATTTGCATATTTAATTTTTTTAGACAATATTATAAAAAATCATTAAATAAAAACTAAATTTAAATACAATATAATTAATCACTATATTAATTAAATTAAATACTGTTTTAAAGACTAAAAAATTATTTGTATTTAAATACTAATTTATATTTAACTACTAATATTTTAATTATAAATTTCTAAAAAATTAATAAAAATTAATTTATAATATAAAAATTAAATAATATTAATTTAAAATTTATTGTATAAATTTTTATTAATAATAGAAATTATATTAACTAACAATTTCTTTTGAGTGTTTCTTAGTCCCGTTAATTAGTTTGTTCTTTTATCTGAACGTAACCCACTCTTACTCCAGTAATGATACTACTACGTACGTACATGAATTAAATTAACAGAAAAGACAGTGCATAGTTCAGTGCAATGTATATAAGTAAAGCAACAAGTATGAATTAAGATCCATTGTATTGACCTAGTTGGAGTATTTATAAGGAGATAACTAGTATTAATTAATCAAAGAAAAAAAAAAGAACCAGTTATTAATGTTTAGTACATATCCATAACTAAGGGGACCATAGTCTCAACATGATGGTTGATTTTGCTCTTTCAAACTTAATAATTTTTTATTTTAAATTCAGGAAACTGCCACGAAACCTCGCTAGATTATCTATAAATCAAGATTTATACTTTTTTAATTTATTTAAATTAATTGAAGAGGGAGATCGTTTTATTTTTCATTGTGATTTATATAATTTAGATGTAACTATCTATATGTCGAATTTAATCTGCATTACACCAAGCTTAAGAACTCAAATAAACCCATGTGAAATAGAAGCTTTATTTTCTTTTAATTACACTTTTTGGATCACAATGATCTATATGAAAATTATTTATTTAATAAGCATCAGTAGTTTGTTCAGCTTTGAAGGGAAAAGAGATACAATTGAAACCAATAAGAATTTGAAATTAGTCTCAGAATAGAATCAAATTAAATAAATTTTAATTTATTTGCTTTTTTAAAGATTCCATGCATAATTAATGTAAAAATAGCTACTTATTTTCTATAAGATTCCATTATAACTTAAAAAATAAACAGTAAATTATAAAATACAGAAGTATATTTATCTTTTTTAGAAGCGAAAAGACAATAATCAAATCCAGTTGTAATTTTTTAAGTAAAAATAACAGTTAGTGTATGTTTAAAAATTAGAGCAATTAAATTTTCCTCCAAAAGTTCAATGCAAAAGTATAGTTCTAATTTTTTTTTCATAAATAAAAAATGCTTCTGATAATAAAATTATTTATAAAAAAGCTTAAATATATTTAGCTAATGTAAAATTAAAAAATTTAGTTCCTACAAAATAATTTTTTAATTATCCCTTCATAATTTCAAATCGGTATATATTTTAAGTTATTAGTATTTTTTTTGAAATAGATAAATAATTTTTATTTTACAAATTTTAAGAGCTTTTTTAGAAGTCAGATGCTCACGTTATATGAAAACATTAGTACATGTTAAATAGAATAATTATTTGACCTTTTATTTCATAAAAAAAAAAAATTAACTTAGTATCATACAACACTAAACATTAAAGATATTGATTTTCAATTTTAGAGAGAATAAAAATAGAAAATTAAAAACGAAAATGAAAATTCAGTTCTTTTTTAGATACTAAAAACATGATAATGTAAAAAGCAAAAACTATCCAAAACCATAACTAAGTTAAGTTTATATATGAAACCTCTTAAAAGGGTTTTTGATTAACTAACAGTGGCATTTGAACTAAACATAAAATTTGAGCTCTGGTGGTTGGTGGATAATTTGAACTAAACATAAAATTTGACCTGTAGTTGTTGGTGGATAATTTTAGTATATATAGCCAGTAAATAACAAAAAACATCCGTATAGAACAGTGAGCAAAGCAGAGTAAAAGGACTGAGAACTTAAAGAAAAATATAAATAGAAGAAAGAGAAATAGGGGTTAAAATAATTCATGCATGCAATATTAGAGACAAATAAAAACGATGTTATGATAAAATATGTGAATAATAATAATAATAATAAGAATGTAATCGTAAGTAAGTTGAATTTAATTATTAGGAAAATAATGTGGAGAATGTAATTGATAAGAGTTGTATTAAGAGAAAAATAAGAAAAGAAAGAGAAAGTGAGATTATAATAATAAAAAAAGAAGAAGAAAAAGTAATGATATTTAAATAATGTGAATGAGAATTAAGATGGAATGAAGGGTAATGATAATCTGAAAAGGGGTAAGGGTGTGGGGGTGGAGGAGGCTTCTGCACTTCTGTTCTGCAAGTCTGTAATCTGTGCATGACCCGACAGGCTAACACTGTACGATTTTGCCGCGTGAATACCCACCCACTCCTCTCCTATAGTTTATTTTGTTCTTTCATTACTTTCTCGCTTTTCACACCGCACTACCCAAACATATACGAGAATGGGATTGAATCATTGAACCCTCACCAATTCATTTACCACCCTTTTCCTTTTCCCTTTTCCCTTTTTTTTTTCTCATCCCCACTCAAACTCAAACTCAAACTCAAACACAAACATCCCAGACAATACAAGAACAAACTCTAACTCTAACTTCCCCTCCAATTAATACTACATCGTTCATCTTCTCTCACAAATCACTGTCACTCACTCCCTCCATTCATCTCTCTGAATATTTATGAATTTCTCAGCCTGCAGCGCAGGTTGAATAAATGTGTCCAAAGCGGGAACAAAAATGGTTGGTGGGGACTTTGAGGTGTTAATGCAAACAACAAATTAAAAGCCGGAGCAGTTAATGTCATCAAATGCGGAAAAATATGATAAACCATTAACTAATGACTCATCAAAATTTCCATTTGCATGTCTTACACGTTCACTTTATCTTACTAAACCTAAATTATCGCTTCTGCTAATCTTAAGCATCCATCACGTATGATTATACATTGCACAAACACTGTCCCTTTTTCCCATAAACTTCGCTGCTACCTTGTCTTTATTCGGTCTCGATCTCTTTACAGACAAACTAATCACCCAGAATTAATATGCAATTAATGTACAATAATAGTACATGTTAACCTAATCATGCGCTTTAAGCACTCTTCGGCAACATGGGAATAAACTCAAACTAAAATTAACTAAAGGAAGAACCCTAGCTTCATCTCCATTAATTAAATTTCAAATTACAATTTTCTCTCTGAAAGCGAACGGAAAGATCGAGAGAAAGAATATTATATATATTATATTATAACGATAATTCCGAAATTAGGGTTTCTTACCGAGAGTGTTCTTGTTATTGTGCATCCAAACTTTCAGAACTTTTCGCTCCACATTGGTCTCAGCACAGAACTGTTCCACCGCAGATTCATCGTGCTTCTGGATTCTCCACCCTAGCTGTTCCGCGAATGCCAGCATCTTATCCTTCTGTTCCTGCGTGAACTTCGTTCGGAACCGTTTTTTGGATCCCCCGCCGCCGCCACCTCCGCCGCCTCCCCCACTGCTGCTCGGATTCGAGATGTCTTCGTCTTCGCGGCTGAGTCCACCGCCGGAGGCCGCTGCCGGGAGGGCCAGCGGGCGGTGCTGCGCCATTGGAGGCGTGGCTAGGTGGTGGTGGAGGTAGCCAGCGGCGGCGGGGTGCTGCGGGACTCGGTGGTGGTAGTACGGGGAGAATTGATGGTGGTGGTGAAGCGGCGGCGGCGGCGGCTGTGCGCGGTGGTGGAAGGAGGTCATCTCGCCGTCGATCTCCTTGCGGTGAAAATTCCGGTGGCAGTTGCAGGCGGCGCAAATCACGGCCTCCAGAGTGCCGTCTTCTCCGGCCGGCATGAACTCGCAGCAGCCGTCAACGGCGTGGCCGCCGAAGCTCACGGCGTGGTTCTTCTGGCATTCTCGGTACCGTACCGCCCCAGCGCCGAACGCGCCCTTCCGTCCCTCGCCTCCAACTTTGGAGCGCGCCGCCGAGTTCCCAAGCGAGTCGTAACTTGCCACCGGCGCGGGCACCGGCGGCTCCGGCAACCCCATTTCCTCCTCCTGCTCCTCTTGGTCGTCGAATTCCATATCGCTATCCACCTTCTCTCCCTAAAATGAAGAAAATAAACCCCAAAAATGTTTATTTTTATTAACCAAAATTGATTTGTTTGTGTTAGGGTTTGTAGAATTGAGAGGAAGTTGAAGTAAGTAAGGAAGAAAGTTGAAGATCTATTGTACTAGTCTACATGTGAGTTGAGGGTGGGGAGTTTTGAGTTTCACCAAGATAGAATATAGTAGATAGATTGGAAGATAATAATAAGAACTAAGCTAAGTAAGATTGTGTTAGTGTATATATTTATATTGGATTTAAATTAATGAATATATTTAATATATAATAATGGTAATAATTATTAAATAAAATAATGTTATTATTGTTGTTTGAAGATAAGAGATTGAAGAGGATGTGGTCATGAATAACCGGTCTGAAGAAAAGAGCTGTTTCACTCAGAAAAGGCTTTCAAATACTTGCCATTACATAATTAACACCTGTACCATTCTTGTTCAGACATTTACTTTTTACTTTAACTGACCATAACCCATTTCTGTACCCTTTTTCCCACCTTGTGTCTTTTTTATTAAAGATGTTGCAAAATGCAAGGAAGTAACATTATTAAGAATGTAATAATAAGAATATAAAAATGAAGAGATTAGAGAAAAGGTTTTATTGTAGGAAATGGGAGAGTAATTAGTTGAGTAGAGAATGGAGAGAGAAGGGAATATGGTTGGTGGGAAAGCTAGAGGAAAAGGAGGAGAAGAAGGAGTGAATGTGGTTGAAGAATTTGGGAGCAGAAATGGAACCATAAAAATAAAACTTAAGACACGGACTTAACATCGGACCAATTAATCTGTCTGCATTTATGGGAGCTGCCTACGTGCCCTCCTTCTCCGACAGGACATGACATCACTCTTCCCTCACACTATTAAATTTTATTATTATCATTATTCTCTCTCTCTTTCTCATTCTCATGGATTACCCTTACCACTTAACCTTATCCTCCTCCCTTCTCTTATCTTCTCTTCTCTTCTCTCTCATTCCTCACCTTTTTGCTTACTACTTCCTTCTTATCTTTACGCTGTCTATGTCAAATAATCATAAATATACTTAATCACCTTTCCCAAAAACAATACCTCTATATGCTCTCTTCATTCATAAAATCTACATACATTATATTCTCATTCTCAGATCAAACTTGGTTAATGTTTCACTTTAAACTCTTGTTATTTCCTTTTTACTTCTCACATTTTGCGCTTTCGTGTCCACCAGGAGAATCTCCATTAATGTTGTTATCTACAATGATGAGGTTGGAGAAGATGGTGGTTCTGGAATAGGTGACAACAATTCTATTCCGGCACAAATGAAGGAAGCATGTTTTTAGAGGGGGGCTGGGGTGCTTGTGGGGTTTTCTTAATTCAAGTCGATGGTATTTCTGGAATACACGTTTTCAATTGTTCATCGGCTTGAATAAGGAAAAAACGGGCACAGTTAATGGAAGTGATTAGAACTTTATCCCTTATTCTCTCTCTCTTCTCTCTCTCTATCTATTGCAACATCTCTATATAAGTAAAACAAAAAGAATTTTAGATATTGGTTCTTCATTATACTCTTTATATTTAACTAGTATAAGGTGTTATAAAATAATTATTTATAAATAAAATAAAAAATTGATCACCTATTTGGTAAGTATCTCCATGCCTTTTTTGGTAAGTATAGCAATCAAACTATTTTTCTTTCTCTGAAACCAAAGCACATGGCGCCCTAACCACCTATCCCCAAGCTGAATCGTTTCGTTGTACATGATAAGCTTTTCAAGAAAAACTTCAGGTACAAGAAATTTTGCTTTGGTAGGATTCGATGTTGATTAAGTAACCTTAAAGAATTAGTTAGATGTCATGTAAATTTATAACGATTGAATATTCTACCTCACACACTATATGTATACATATATTATGATAAAGTTCAAATAACTCTCACTATTAAGAAACCAAAAGAAATGAATTTTAAACTTAATTTCAATACACGCATAACACTTATTTAGATATTTTTTATAATCACATAAAATTCAGTGAGAAGATTCTTAAGAAATGTTGAATTAGTAGACTAAAAATGTATCTGTAACAAAAATGGAAGAGAGAATCTCCATTTATGTGTGAAGTGTAAGAGATGTGAATGATAGATGATTGGAATGGAGAGAAGAGGAAGAAGTGAGAAGAGAAAAGGATGAAAAGCAATTATGGATAGGAAGAAGCATTATTGGTGTAGACAAAGGAGGCCCAAGTTCAGAGCAGCTGACCCTCGAAACATGTTCAAAATAATTCATGTGAAGAACTCAAACAAGATTTGGTCAGATCTCGAGGAGCTTCAGGTGTAAGTTTTCCCAATACCTACAATTTATCAAACACTTCTCATTTTGAAGACCAAATGTTCAATTTTAGGGTTTTTCTTTTCTTTTCAGAGGAATCTTTTTTCCCTAGGCAATCTCATGGCAGATATATCCTCATCATGCAATCAAAAGCAGAAATGCTTATAATATGAAACAATAAACCAATAAATAAACAAGTATTCTGCACTTTCCCTTCGTCAACACTTTCAATTGAAGATGATTTATATATTTGTCGTAATATAAAACTCCATTAAAAATAACTTAACATTTCTTTGACTACACTTTTAGAAATTATTTGTAGAAACTAATGAGATTCTTTTATAAGTTAATTTCATAAACTAATTTTAACTCACAAAGAAACTTCTTTAAATTTTTTTATAATTCATTGTTGTACAAGTGTTTTGGGAAAAATTATTCAACATAAAATCTTATCCAATTATTAATTCTTATAAAAGCTATTTTTCATTTAAACTTTTTTCAAAAGTTAAGATGCATGAGTTAATTTTAAGTAACAATTAGAAAAAACAGTGAACAGGGCTATACTTTTATTTTTACAGGGAAAATGATGCATTTATTTTTTATGTTTTATGCTTTTGTCTTTCTTAGAAGTACAGGAGAAGACCTAGAGTTGGGTTGATTTTCTTAAAAGGAATGAACATTTGGAATGGCTTTCTTGGACCATACCTGCTGGATGAGGGATCCTTCATAGTGTATTTGATTTTCTGTTTGGAATAGTTTGGACAAAAGCTGTAACTTATAACAAATAAGCTTTTGTTCAAATCATTCTTGATTCCTTTCTTTTTCAATGAAAAACCAAACAACCACGGATCAACTATTCAACCAAAACCACATCAATTTTGATTTGATTTGTTGTACAAACTTTCTAAAAACTCTTAATGCTAATTTAAAACCCTTTAACTTGTGTATATGTGAAAAATTATTACATTTAATAGTATTCCAATAAATTGAAGTATAATCAATCACACAAATACATAGAATTATTTTTTTTAAAATTACTAAATAAAACCAATTTTAATAACTAATTTTAGAAGAAAAAAATTAGTTATATTTTAGATATTATCTTATAAACTAAAAATAATTATTAGTATGTAAAGTAATTTTTTTTATTATAAATATCAATTTAAAAATTATTTATTAATAATAGAAATTAATTTAAATATCAATAATTTTTTTAGTCTTTGAAATATTATCTAATTTAGTGAATATAGTGACTAATAATTTTTTGTCTTTAAAATTAATTTTAATTTAATGATTTTTTTATAGTATTTATTTTAATTAGTAGTTCCAAATTTAAACTTAAGTATGTAATTAAATTAAATACTTAAATATTATTTATAAAATTTTGCCCAAGTGAAAACAAATTTGTCTCTAATATAAAAAAAAAACGGTCTCTAAAGAGCGTATTTGGACTTTACTTAGTGTTAATCAAACAAGTTGATAACCTTTGTGTTCACTTAATCTAATCGATGGTAAAAAATAAAACTACTATAGAAATATATGCCATTTTCATTTTAAAAATGTCACAAACGTAAAATTTATTATCATATTTCAATGATTCTAAACTCAGTATTAAGTAACTTGTGTTCTACTTGTACTAGTTTTTCTCTCTCTTTTTTTTCATTTTAATGTGAGGAATAAAAAGAGAGATACAACAAACCAATCAATGTCACTTTGAGGAGGAATATACATACGCAATCATTCATACCAAGAATCATTGTAAAAACAAATCTTACTTAAAAAACTAGTTAGAAAACGATGAATTTGAAGGATCCAAATAATTATTCAACTTTAAAAGTATAATTAGCTTTAATAGTGTTTTTACTTTTTTCAACTTTGTTCTATTATTTTAAATATTTTAAATATATTTTTATTTTTTAAAAATAAATCAACATTTTTTATGATAATAACTTATAACATGAACCACAAATAATACATAAATAATACATTATCAATTAACATCGGCTTATTAATAAAAAGAAAGATAGAAATAAGAAATTATTGTTATTACAATAATGATGACCATGGATTTTTCTTTCATCAGCAATAAGAAATCAAAATAATTTATTTTTAAAAAATTAAAATAAAATAATAAGTATTATACTTTAAATCTAAATCAAAATAATTTATTTTTAAAAAATTAAAATAAAATAATAAGTATTATACTTTAAATCTAATTCAACTTGATGATAAAACGAAATTTATGTTAATTTTATATATTATAAAATATTTAATATTATATTAAAAAGTGAATTTAAATTTAAGTTAATCTTAATCTAGCTGATATTGTTGTGTATTATATATAGGTGGAAACATTAGTCTAGATTATTTTGTATATAGGTGGAAACATTAGTCCAGATTATTGTATGCTGTAATATCTTTAAATACTCTAATTTAAATATATTTGTTTTTTATTGATAAAAAAGTTTTATAAAACTAGTTTATAAAATAAATTTTATATCTATTATACTATGAAATATTTTTAATTCATATACTATGAAATATTTTTATTTTTAGTTAAGATGAATCTCTATAATTAAATTTAGAATATTAAAATATTGTGATGAAAATATTATTAAATGTTAAAATCATAAATGAAATGGGGGAGAAGGGAAGGAAGAAGGAAGAGAGGGATGGAAGGGTTTTTGTTTTATGAGTGGTGACCGTACTGATGTCACTATCATGTCAGCGGGACGGAAACCACATTTGGCATCCATTTTCCTGAAAAAGAGACACCAACCAACACACTAAATTATGTTACTCACTCTTCTTCAACAGAAAAATACATATAACAAATGTTTCTTCCATTTAATTTTCTTTACTAATTAAAAAACTTATTTTTTAATTTTTAAATCAACATCAATTTTTTCATTTGTACTCATTAATAAAAATATCAAATTAATAATAATTTTAAAATAAAAAAACTTAAATGAAGGTTTTAATGCTTCAAACCAAATTAAATAGGTATTAACATAGAAATTAAGTAATTGATTTAGCCTTATTTTTTCTGTTGTTACACATAAAAAAAATAGTCTAATAGAAACTTTACCCTTACTCCTATATTTCTAATGGGTCAAGCTTATTGATCTCTACACCCAACATTTATTTATTTTAGATTAATTAAACACAATTTAATTAGATTAATTTTATTACGTAATTATTTGATGTACCGGTGAGGGGCCTGGATAGTACTTAAGTTTGTTGGTGAGTGGTTGATGTGTCCATATCTTTTTTTCTATCTCCTTTCTTTATTGTTGTCGCTCGGTCGGCTGGGGGTACCTGCGATTGCACTCTGACGTTCAAGTCAGACGCTCAAGTCAGTGTTCTGTTTCAAGTGTGCTATATTGGGATCTGAAAAACGTACCTTCCTCCTTTGTCTAGCCCCCTTTTATACGAGTGTCATTCCTTTTTCTTCGTTACTGTTGGGGATATTCTCCTTGATCCATTTAATGCTAATGATTCTTATTAATGACACTTCCTAGTTACTAATGACAACCGTTACTTATTCAATGTCAGTGGTAACTGCTAGTAATAATAGTTATTTATTGTGTTCATTATGTTGTTATTTTACCTTGGTCAGTCGGCCCCTAGTCGTCCGGTACCGACCAGTACACTTGCCTCTAGACTCGAAGATAGTAATTTCTAAAGAGTTGAAAATAACTGGTTGAGTTCCCTAGGTGAGACATGACCGTTGACATCATTTAATGCTTGGCAGAAATGCAACTTTTGAGGGGAAACCGCCATTATGATATGCACTGTTCCATCATATGGGTTTTGACGGTAAAGATCTTGTGGCGTTTCGTATGTCGAGTGGCACAAGCCGTTGGATGAAAGGGAATCTAACGGTATTGGTTTTATCTTAAGGTTGCTATCAATAGGAGGTACCTTGACGTTCGGGAAAACGCGCCGCATGATTTTTTTCTTTGTATATAATACTTTCTTTTCTGACCTGCACATAACCCTACCTTTTGATGATTTTACCATGGGGGTCCTTTGGATCCTTAACGTGGCTCCTACCCAATTACATCCTAACTCGTGGACGATCTTCAAGCGTTCCGAGTTCTGTGTGATCTCTTTCAACTTATTCCAACTCCTCAGTATTTTCTGCTTTATTATAACACTCATCCCAATATTCCCGTGAGTTGGTTGTCGTTATCTAGCTGACCAGGGAATGTTCGGTTTGCAGCCTTTACTACTTCGTATAAAAAATTTTATGGAACCAGATGGCCGTGACTACTTTTATACTTCCGAGGGTCAAACAAAGTTCCCTATTCACTGGACTCAGAATCCGACCCAGCTCGATACTTGGTTGTGCTCGTCCATGTCGTTGCTGGACAAGTCAGTTTTGGTGATTTTTTATTAGCTCCCTTTCAAATTACCCACCCGAGAGTTGATAGCTTTGTATGGGTCATTCAAGAATGAACTTCACTGGTACGTAGATTTCTTGCATTTGGCTTTGTATTCGTCATGTTGATGTTCCATTTTGTATGTACTTTACAACTAATATTACTCGGATGGATCCATCGTTGAGCAATTTCACGAGCAACCTGAAGCTGCAGGAAACCAACAAGAAAATTAGCAATTTTGAAGCGGTGGGAAAGGGCAACCTAGTCGTTCCTATGGATGTGATCCCGGCCAACGCTCCGGCCGCCCCAATGGTGAACCAGAAGAGAGGCTGATCGCCTAAGGCTCAAGCTAACGTGGAGGTGGGGTCTTCTTCGGTCAAACGGCCTTCCATGTTAAATCCCTCACTGCAGGTGGCTCAGGCTTTGGAGTTTCACTTTCAAAAAGTTGTTATGAAATGTCATAATCAACCGGTTGAAAAGACGTTTTAACCAGTTGAATTGGTTAGGCAGTTATTTAACCAAGTCAAAAACAGTTTTAAAACCTTCAAACAAGCTAAGTGACAAACAATCGATTATTTCGAGGATTCAACCGGTTGTTTTTCTCTTTGATTAGAAAAACACTTTTATCTTTTAAAACAGATTAAGCAAGCTTGTGCAAGGGACTAGGAAAGATTTTTACAAAGATTCTAAACACCCTAGACTATACCCAAACCAAAAGCAGCACAACTTCAACCTTCATCATGGATTTGAAACATTAAAGCTCTCATGTTCTACAATCTCCCCCTATTTGATGGAGACAAATCCTTGGGATTCTTTTTGGAATGTTCTTGTTTAGAATCTGTATAACATGCATTTATAAGCAAACATAGACATACAGGATGATCTATTCCAATCAAACAGGCACCACAAACCAGTTCCCACTAGGTGATTTCAAAAGAGGAACATCAACCAAATCAATGTGAGAAACCAGTCAAACATACAAAGGTGCAACACAGATAAACAATTGGTTATTTCGCAAGAATAACCGGTTTAAATTTTGTATAAGAGTTTCAAATAAGTTTCAAATGTCAAACATAAACCAGTTATAGTAGTTTATAACAATTATAGCAATGTTCAAAAGCAAAAATAAATGCAGATATTAGAATATTACATATCCCAAACACTTCTCCCCCTATTTGACTTCACAAATAGACAAAAGGAAGGATAAAAAAAAACTTAAGATAAAACATGCATATCAATTATGCCCAACTCATTCCTTAGAGAATAAAAGTTGTCCTTGGATAAGGGTTTTGTGAAAATGTCTGCAAGCTGGCTTTCTGTGGCAACAAACTGAATCTCACAATCTCCATTGCTGACATGGTCAGGAATGAAGTGATGTCTAATCTCAATAAGCTTCATTCTGGAGTGTTGAACCTGATTTTTTATGAGATTTATTGCACTTGTGTTGTCACACAATAAAGGCACCTTGCTTATCTTTAATGGAAAGTCTTCAAGCTGTTGTTTGATCCACAAGATTTGTGCACAACAGCTCCCTGCAGCTATATATTCGACTTGAGCTGTTGATAATGCTACACACGCTTGTTTTTTGTTGTGCCATGATATAAGGCTTGATCCAAGTAGATGGCATGTCTCAATTGTGCTCTTCCTATCTAATTTACATCCTGCAAAATCAGAGTCAGAGTATCCTACTAGATGAATAGGAGAGTGAGAAGGATACCATAAACCCACAAATGTTGTGCCTTTAAGATGCTTTAGGATCCTTTTGGTAGCTTTAAGATGAGATTCCTTAGGACTGGATTGGAACCTTGCACAAAGGAAAACAACAAACATAATATCAGGTATACTTGCAGTAAGATATAGTAGAGAACCTATCAACCCCCTGTATTTAGTTTGGTCAACTGTTGTTCCAGCTTCATCAACACTTAAGTAACAATTTGTAGACATAGGTGTTGTTGCAACTTTATAGCTCTCCATCTCAAACTTTTTGATTATGTCATTGCAATACTCGGATTGACACAAGAAGATGCCTTCTCTAGATTTCTTGATTTGCATCCCAAGAAAGAAAGAGAGCTCCCCCATCATTGACATCTCAAATTCTCCCTGCATAGCTTTTACAAAATCTTCACACAATTTTTCATTAGAAGATCCAAAGATAATGTCATCTACATATATTTGGACTAAGATTATAGCAGAATCAAATTTCTTAATGAAAAGGGTTTTATCAATCTTTCCTCTTTCATATTGATGAGATAGAAGAAAAGAACTTAACCTTTCATACCATTTCCTTGGTGCTTGCTTAAGGCCATACAAGACTTTCTTCAACTTGTATACAGAATTAGGATATTGGTGATCTTCAAATCTAGGTGGTTGTGATACAAAGATCTCTTCATTCACAAACCCATTTAGAAAAGCGCTCTTTGCGTCCATATGAAATAACTTGAATCCATTCATGCATGCAAAGGCTAATAAGAGTCTTACAGCTTCTAACCTTGCTACTGGTGCGAAGGTCTCATCATAGTCAATCCCTTCTTCTTGGTTGTAACCCTTAGCAACAAGCCTTGCCTTGTTTCTTGTGATGACACCTGAATCATCTGACTTGTTTCTGAAAACCCATTTTGTTCCTATGACATTTATTTGAGCTGCTTTAGGAACTAGGAACCACACATCATTCCTTACAAACTGGTTGAGCTCTTCATTATAGTTGTTGTCCAATGTTCATCCTTGAGTGTATCATTGATTGACTTTGGTTCAATATTGGAGATAAAAGTTGTATGGTTGCAGAAGTTTGCCACACTCCTTCTAGTAGACACACCCTTGTTGATTTGTCTAATGATGTTGTCAACAGAGAGATCTATAGGAATCCTCCAATCTTTTGGAAGATCACTCTGTTGCAGATTTTCAATCGGTTGTTTCGCAGAATCAACCAGTTGAATTTATGTACTGTTTTCCAGATTCTTTAGGAAGATATTCTGCTCATCTTCTTTTGCACCAATCTTTGCTAAACCTTGCTCAAATTTGTTAGTTTCATAAAAACAACATGCATAGATTCTTCAACAATCATAAGCTTCTTTTGTAAACCCTATATGCATGGCTAGATAGAAGTATCTAAGAAAAATACATTTGTCAGCTTTAGCATCAAACTTACCTAGATTTTCTATACCATTATTTAGGATGTAGCATCTGCATCCAAAGACTTTTAGGTGGCTTATGTGAGCCTTTTTTCCATTTAGCAGCTCATAAGGGGTCTTCTTCAAGATTGGTCTGATAAGCACACGATTCATCACATAACATGTTGTACTTACCGCATCAGCCCAAAAGCACTTAGGCATGGATGATTCATTCAGAATTGTCCTTGCTAACTCTTCAAGTGATTTGTTCTTTCTCTCTACCACTCCATTTTGTTGAGGTGTTCTTGGTGCAGAGAAGTTGTTGAAGATACCTAGCTTGTTGCAAAAGTTGCTAAATTTCTCATTCTGAAATTCTCCACCATGGTCACTTCTAATTGCTCCAATTTTGCTGCAGGAGGTGTTTTGCAACCTTTTTGCTAACTTCTTGAATTCAGTATAGACCTCCTTCTTTGAGTGTAGGAATATGGTCCAAGTAAACCTGGAAAAATCATCTACAACCACAAGAGCATACAAATTTCCTCCAAGACTCATAGTTCTAGAAGGACCAAAGAGATCCATGTGTAATAGCTCAAGAGGTTTTGAAGTGGAAACAAAATTTTCCAGTTTAAAAGATTTTCTTGTTTGTTTCCCTTTTTGACAAGCCTCAAACACATGTTCCTTCTCAAACTTGAGTTTGGGTAAGCCAATAACAAGATAATTTGAAATTAGTTTATTCAAGTGATTCATATGTATATGAGCAAACGTTCTATGCCAAAGCCAAGATTCCTCATGCTTTGTTAAGAGACATCCAACAAATGTAGAGTTAGAAATACCAAGCAAATAGACATTGTTTGATCTCTTACCAACAAGTAGAACTTCCTTTGAGTTTGGCAACTGGATCTGACAAGAATTTGTTCTGAAAGTGACTTGGTAGCCTCTATCACATAGCTAACTAATGTTGAGCAGGTTGTGTTTGAGTCCTTCTACATAAAGCACATCATGGATTAGGAAGTTGTTTTCATTTCCTATGGTACCTTTACCAAGGATTTTTCCTTTGTTGTTGTTTCCATAGGTCACATGCCCTTCCTGTTTGAGAGCGATGCTGACAAATTTTGATGCATCTCCAGTCATATTGCTGGAGCAGCCACTATCTAAGTACCATAAATGTTGTTTTCTCACCAAGCAATCCTGCAAAATTCAAAATCAGGTGGCAAGATCTGGTTCCCTAACAAATTTGAAACCATGAATGTTAGTATGATTCCAAGGAACCTTAGGATTCTTAGGAACCCACTTTAGGATACCTTTAGGAACAAAAAAACTTTCTAATTTTACATAATCTAACAGAGTGGTCCTTTCTCATACAGTAGAAACAAAAAACAATTGGTTGTTTCGACCTTTTAACTGATTGATTTTTTGTGATGGTTGAAAAAGGTTTTGAACAACCACTGTTTTTGCTTTGTGGGTTAAAACCCAAACCAGATTTCCCAAAATCACACTTTTGAGATGCTAAAACATTCTCAAGATTTGATTTTCCTTTTGAAATTGTGTCAACAATTTTCACAAGATACAAGACTTTCTTTTGAAGAGATTCACAATTTTTGCAATACTAGAATCAACTTGCAAGAGGAGTTTTGATAAATCATTTCAAGATTTTCAAAATCAGCATTTGAATTGTCCAAATCTTTTTCCAGAACTTTGATTTTCTCTTTCAACTAGTTGTTTTCCCTTTTCAACCGATTATTTGAAAGGGTTAATCTTTTAGCTTCTTCATGAGTCTCTTGGAAAGCCTTAAGAAGTTGGAAATAGCTTTCACATTTATTGGAAGAAGATGTACGTACTTGGTTTGACCCATATTCTTCTCTTGCCATAAGATAGACCTCCATCTTGAATTCTAAAGCAGATGAATCAGCAGAGGACTCATTCTTGTCCATCCAAGCACTCCTTGAGTTCTTGTGAATTCTCTCAAGAGTATCCCACATTTCTTTGGCTGAGATACACTTTGAAACTTTGAGAAGTTCATCAGAATCAAGGACAAAGACAATTATGTTCTTAGCTATACAATCAAGGTGATCTCTTTCATTTTTAGATGAAGCAACATTATTTTAAATAACATTCCAGATTTCTCTATCTAATGAATCAACACAAAATTTAATTCTTATACACCAAAGCTTATAATTTTCACCACAAAACAGAGGTGGTTTATTCAAAGAGGCACCTTCCCCAAAGGAAAACTTTCTAGCCATTAAAACAGTTTTCAGAAAAACAGAACTTGAATATTTTTCAAGAACCTAGCTCTTGATGCCAATTGTTAGAATTAATGGCTTAACCAAGAGGGGGGTGAATTGTTTATCAAAGATTTGTGCAAATATTGAATAAGAATGAAGCTTTAACACAATTCACAAATTAATCAATCAAGGAAAGCAATCAAACAATCATTAAGAAACTGTTTGCAAAATTTCAATCGGTTGAAACTTCGTTTTAATCGGTTGTTTATAGTAGCAGGAAAAGCATAATTAAAACAAACAGTTTATAAGGAGTAAGAGAGAGAGAGAGAGAGAGAGAGAGAGAGAGAGAGAGAGAGAGAGAGAGAGAGAGAGAGAGAGAGAGAGAGAGAGAGAGAGAGAGAGAGAGAGAGAGAGAGAGAAA
>Ga0123342_1004378_pt1 | contig 21585 bp, 13 predicted proteins | sample Turbeawhitnodule_FD_89960 | JGI IMG/M metagenome (GOLD analysis project Ga0123342, IMG submission 89960) | Root nodule microbial communities of legume samples collected from Mexico - Turtle bean Mexico white nodule | ecosystem: Host-associated > Plants > Roots > Nodule | place: Mexico: Nepantla...
GTATATATTATTAAAAAAAAAAAAAGATATATTTGTGTGTGGGGATATATATATATATATATATATATATATATATATATATATATATATATATATATTATGATACCTAATGAAAATCTAATCTGATGGGGATTGAGAAATAATAGAAAAGGGTTATATCTCTACAAATGAGGTTGTCTCACTGGTTAACCAACAAGAAAGAACGTGAGAAAAGAAATGAATTGTAAGAGATAGATTGAGAAAAGATAAAAAGAAATTGCTCACATAGGGACTTTCATGGATCAAGGTAAGTGTCAATCTCTATTATAATTTATGTATGAAATGTGAGAATCATAGTTTTTAAGATCTTAAGATGATGATGTGCATTATTTTTCATTATTGTACGTTTTGATTTTACATATGATACTACATACTTAGCTGCTAAGTTCCACCATGGAATGTCATCCCTCACTCAACCCTCCTTGTTAGCTTCTATTACATTGACCAGTTGATTGAGAATGAATGACTTTGTTAGCAAGTTCAAGAATCAAATGAAAAAGTTGACGTAACTAAAATAGCTAACTAAACACATCAAAGGACTAAACAGTTGGAGTACATTGTTATGTTGATACAATAACTGACTATAATGACGGACAACTTGGTAACAGTTCAATAAGTTCTAGTCAAATCCACCACCAGTATGTTGAAGATTTTGATGACCAATCCTTTACTTGAAATTCATCCACATTGTAAGCTTAATTATTTCATATTTCTTTTTCATGTACTAAAACTTGTATTTATTCTAATTTTTTCCATTGTATTTATTTTGATAGTTTTCCATTGCATTTATTCTAATTGTTTCATTATTTTACAATTACTTTCAAGTCATTATTCAATCTCCTCACTATGTGTAATGAGACACTTTTTTTTCGTAATCTTGTAATTATGTTATTTTTAGTTTTAAAACATTATTTGAACCTATTTCTCATGTTATAATTGAATTTAAAATATAATTCATATTGGATATTGGATAGGTTTAAAATCGGATTTAAAATGCTTTTAAATGTAAATTTATTTCTTTATCACTTATAGCATCCTTCTAATCGATGTTTTATATATTTTTTTTTCTTCCACTTAGCATACTAAGACCCACTCTAAAATCAAATTGCTTTCTTTTAATAATGTGGAATACACTCGTCTAAACCTTTTACTTTTTTTTAATATTTATACTGAAATAAAAATTAATTTTTAGAAATAAAAAATAATTAGTTGTTATAGTGACTAAATTAGAGACTATTTTAGAGATTAAAAAAAATTTGTTTCTAAATTAATTTTTATTATTGTTAAATAGTTTTTAAATTGATGTCTAATTAGTAACCAAAGTTTTTCTACCAAATTTAGAATCTAAATAATAAGTAGCAAAAACTTTGATTGTTAATTAGACACTAATTTAAAAACCATCTAATAATAATATAAACTAATTTAGAAACTAAAATTTTTTTAGTCTCTATAATAATTTTTAATTTAGTAACTGTAACAACTAATTTTTTTTTAGTGTTAGTATTTACTTAACCTATTCTAACTATACTTTTATGTGTGAACTGATCAACGTAAATCTTTTAATTTATTTTATATTTTATTTAGTTAGCATTGATTTAGCTGCTAACTATATTATTAAATATTGATCATCGATTTTGAGTTTGTTTGGCCAACGCCACTTATAATTCACAAGGAGACATAAAATTCAATAGCTTCCAACCACACAATGTGAATTTTTTAGTCAACGCAAGGCAACGCTTTAGCATTGGTTTACTTTTGGTTTGTATCCGTTTTTAACCAACACTAAAATGTAATATTCTTATACTTAACAATTGTTTCCTGCTTTCAAAATAATAATAATAATAATAATAATAATAATAATAATAATAATATCAATCACAAAAGAAAAAAAATATCTTAAACAATTATTTCTAAAATTTGAAAGAATATAATTATTTCCATAATAAAGACTAAGAAAATAAAATATTGTGTTCATATATAAGAATAGCCTAATATTATTATTTTAAATAAATATTATAAAAAAAATAGAATATTTATAAGAAAATAAAAAAGATAAATGATACGTTAGCACATTATATGTCGCCTTACCCTTGATTATTTTAAAACTATATAGTAACTTTGATGGAGTTTTAAAAGATACATAAAACTAAAACAAATATTTATCAGCATTCATATAATTATTTACCTTAATTTCATAAGACTAACCATCTTAGATAAATTTAAGGTTGGTTTTAATTTCAACTAGCTAATTTTCTTCCTCTTCGTTTGAAGGATTTTAATTTGTGTCCTAAAAAAAGAGAATATGATGAACACATGGACCCTTTAAAGATGATAAGGAGAATAAAAGAGAGGTGGATGAAATCTCCTTATTTGAATTATAACTATTATTACAATAATAAAAGAAGATTTTAACGAGGTTATTTGGCGAAGGTTAATATAACCTTAGAAATTGATTTAATTAATGAAAAAAAAATTTAACCTTCGTTAAGTTTCAAAGTTTATTTAAAAATCTTCTTATTTGAATTAGAACTATTATCAATAAAAAAGGTTTTAATGGAGGTTATTTAGCGGAAGTTAATATAATCTTAAAAATTGATTTAATTAATGAAGGTTTTTTTTAACATTCATTAAGTTTCAAATGTTATTTAAAAATCTTAGCAAAATAATGGAGGTTCTTTAAACTTTTGTTAAATTTCAAAGATTTATTCTACAACCTTAGCAAAATAACGGAAGTTTTTTTAATCTGCGTTAAATTCCAAAGGTTTTTCTGAAACCTCGGCAAAATAATGAAATTTTTTTAACCTTCGTTAAATTCCAAATATTTATTGTAGAACCTCAATAAAACATTCTAGATTTTTCAATAAATAATTAAAAACTACATAGTTTTAATATATTTTATAACTAAATTCTTTAAAATTTTGAAAGTGTAACTTTACATTACAAATAAGTTTTCTAAAGTTTCAAAAATTTATTTTAAAAACTTAGCAAAATAACATTGGATAATAAGTATATCAACAACTAATCTTGGATAATAAGTATTTCAACAGTATTTGCATATTTTTTATGATTGATGGTAGTTGGATTATATAATTTATAGTTTTTTTTTTTGTTACGAGTTCATACTTCAAAAAAACTTGACTTGTTTTGTTTTAGTTTTTGATGTACGTATATTTTAGTTTTAGTTATAATTGTTAATATTTAATTTTCATAATTTTGAAATATTTTAAATTAAGGTCTTTATTTTAAAATGCATCTAATAATTAATTCATTGTGAAAGTGAGAAGTTATAAAGTTAATTCCTCCTCGCAATATGTTTTTGCAATCTTTAGCCAAGAACACACATGGCTTTGAAGCCCACATATGATATATAATGCAATTATTTAGGATATATAAAACAATGATAAACACCAGTTGTTGTCGAGTTAGGTAACAATGGTTTGTAACCCAAGTTGGGACAGTAAGGTGATGGAATAAGCAATATTGGAGTAAGAAGAAGACAATGTCTTATTTAGTGTTTCTTCTCCTTAGATAATAGACATATAAGTGTCCTTGTTAGGATTTGTCATTGAACTTGTGCCAGAGAGTAGTGTGTCTACGGTGGAATAGAAAAATCGGAAGGATCATTAAAGATGGTAGAAAATAGGGTTGAAGGTTATTTCAAACGACAAAACTCATAATATTTTATTGAGGTTCTTAAACCCATAATATTTAACGGATAATATTTAACGGAGATTTTGAAATTTATAATATTTTAATACAAAATATTTTACGGAAATTTTTAAATTTATGATATTTAATCGACGTTATGAAAAGCTTCTCTTACGAGGTTCTAAGAAGCTTTTCTTGATATTTAGAAAAACCTCAATTTTAATTCTTTCTTAAAAGTGATTTAACCAGAAAAAAATACTATTTAATAAAAAAATTAATTCTAGCCATAAATAATATAAAAACAAACTCCCCGTTAATATAATTTGTTCTTGTAGTATATATATCCCTCTTTTGTCACGATAACACCGAAAGAATTAAATCAGCTCTAAACCAATCTCTTTATGTGTCGGCAAGTACACCTTTCAATATTTCTACACCCTTCTAATATCTAATAAAAAAATTAATATTTTTTCTATTCATCTCAGGAAAATATTTTTTGATGACACCTATATTCACGTTTTTATAATAAAATATTATACTAAAATAAAAAATAAAAAATATTATAATAAAATAATAATTTATAGAATTGTAATTTTGATATAGGAAAAAAATGATGATATCAATAAAAGTGTCCTGTAAATAGTGTGAGATTGGTAATTGAGTATGATTACCATTCTGCTGTAAGCATAAAAAAATCAATTTAATAATTTAAAATATAACATTTTAATAATATATATTTTTACTTTTAATTTAAAATTTTAATATATATTATAAAATTGTTAAAGTAATAGGTTATAATGTGGATGTTTAAGTAGTGTGAGAAGTATTCTTTTTTTTTATGATTTTTATCTGTCAATTCTAAGGTTGCTGATAACAAGCACCTCTTTTTCAATGAAACTTCAACCAATAATGTAACTTTACTATGACTTAAGCTATTACCATGTGTATTAACATAATATATGATATAAAAATACTGAAAGAAAAATCCAAAAATAATTCAGATATATATATATCTATTAAAAATATTGAAGGATAATTGTGATATGAGAAATATGCCGACTCAAGATGTACAGTTCATTTTCTTTTGGTCTGAGAATGAATATCATCATTGTTCTTGGATGAGGCAAAGTTTCAACACTAAAGATAATCACAAACTTCATTCATCATGCCTCTTTTGAGTACTGCCAAACGCAGTTCTAATCTCCTTTTCAGCTTCATCTCTGCACGCACGTTGCTTTAGAATAAGTAGACAAAAGGAAGCAAACTACATAAAAAAAACATGGCATTGCCGATGCACCGAAACACATAGAATAGTTGAGAAGCACTGTTATAACTTAATCATTCTCTTTAAACACATTTAATAATTCACTAAAAACTATAGATTAGTATATATAAATAAGATTCACATATATATAAGTCATAATTCAGTCAATAATAAAATAAGTATACAAGTATTTAAAAGATATAAACAGATCTTAATAGCATTTCTATATTTTCATAAAAATAATCAGTAATCAAGATGATAACCACTTAAGTTATGAATAAACATGTTCAGTGTAGGTATATATAGTGCTATAGTTCAGTATCAATATGAGTAAGTGATTTAACGAAAGGAAGAATGGCTCTAAATCTACCAAGGTGCGTGAAGCAAGTGACACAAGACCTAAATGCTACCCTTTTCTTGCTGTTTTCCTTCTTCATCAGCATGTTTCTGGTGTTTAAGCTCACAAGAAGAACCAAACACAATCTACCTCCATCCCCTCCAAAACTACCTATAATCGGAAACTACCACCAGTTAGGAACACTTCCCCATCGCTCTTTCCAAACCCTCTCACAAAAATACGGTCCTCTGTTGTTGTTGAAGCTGGGTCAGCTTCCCGTTTTGGTGGTTAACTCGGTAGGTTTAGCCAGAGAAGTTTTGCGAATCCAAGACGAATTTTTCGCGAGTAGGCCACATCTCACAGCCCCGAGAATCTTGCTCTACGGGTGCAAAGACGTTGCGTATTCATCCTACGGTGATGAATGGAGACAGAAAAAGAAACTCTGCGTGGTGGAATTGCTGAGCACGGAAAGGGTTAAAGCCGTTCGGTTCATAAAAGAAGAAGAAGTGGAGGCACTGGTTAGTAACATACGTAAAGCATGCACGGGCAGTGGTTCTTCTGTGAACCTCAGCGAGATGCTTGTTAGGACCCCAAACAACATAGTGTGTAGGTGTATATTCGGAAGGAAATACGATGGTGAAGGTGGAAACTGCAGATTTGGTGAGCTTGCAAGGAAAGCGATGACTCAAATTTCAGATTTCAGTTTCGGAGACATATTTCCATTGTTGAGTTGGGTTGACGTTCTGAGTGGCCAAACCAAAAAGTATAAATCCACTTTTGAAGCATTGAATGCTATCTTCGATCATCTAATTGAAGAGCGTAAGATGGAAAAGGTGGATCCTGAGAAGAAAGACTTCCTTGACACTCTCCTTCAACTTGAAGACAGTGATAGGCAAGAGTTCGAGCTCACATATGATGACGTAAAAGCCCTTATCATGGTATTTCTTTCTATGCTTCTTTCTTCTCTCTGCATGTTTTTGTGACCACAGAAAGAGTTTTGGAATGAAATAAGAAAAAAGAAAAACACAGTAAACGTGATAAGTGAAACACATTTTTCTTGAAACAACATAAGCAGCATGGCCTTAAGCATTGCCATAAAAATGGGCTATTTATTGTTTCCATAATTTCAGGATATGGTTTTGGGAGGAAGTGACACAACTTCAACAACACTAGAATGGGCAATGTCAGAGCTTATAAGAAATCCAGGCACAATGAAGAAAGTGCAGGAGGAGGTAAGAAGAATTGCGAGGGATAAATCAAAAATAGAAGACAATGATATCGATGAAATGAAGTATTTAAAATGTGTAATCAAAGAGACTCTGAGGTTACACCCACCTGCTCCACTTTTGGTCCCTAGAGAAACAACATCCAATGTGAAACTTGGAGGGTATGATATTCCTGAGAAAACAATGGTGATTGTCAACGCATGGGCAATTCAGAGGGACCCTGAATTTTGGGAAAAGCCTGAAGAATTTTTACCAGAGAGATTTGAAAAGGGTGAGTTTAATTTCAATGGTAGAGACTTTCAGTTTATCCCATTCGGTTCTGGGAAGAGAAAATGCCCTGCTATGACATTTGGGCTAGCAACAGTGGAATATGTGCTTGCTAATCTTTTATGTCACTTCGATTGGAAGCTATCTAAAAGTGGTGAGTCTGATTCAGACCTTGACCTGACTGAGAAATATGGCCTCACTACCAGTAGGAAAGAACCTCTGCATCTCGAACCAATACCGATTTCCAATTTCTAAACAACGATTACCCAACTTTATTTCATTTTGTGTTTACAAGTTGTTTTAATGCATGTCATATGTTGCAGTACTATAGTGTGATGTAGTTTCTTTTTGTTTCGTTTTATAATTTGTGTTTGAGACTTATTGTTAAAGCAGCAGTATTTAACTTTCCTGTTGAATGATATGTCTATGAATAAAATCTCTTTTGTACCTATTTCCATTAAGATATTGAAAAACATATTATACATTTAATTATGTTATCTTCAACAAGTACCAATAGTATGCAAAAAAAAAAAAAAAACACTTAGGAATGAAATTTATACAAGTTAACTTACTAATGGTCCCATCAAGTTTCTCTATACATAAATTATTTTTCCTTTTTATCCTTAATATGAATCATAAATTATGATTCATGAAAATTAAATAAAAATTAATTTTAAAGATAAAAAACAATTAATTATTATATTAATTAAATTAAATATTATTTTAAAAATTAAAAGAATTATTAATATTTAAAATAATTTTTATTATTGATAAATAATTTTTAAATTAATATTTAATTCGTTATTAACATTTACATGTCAATTTAAAAACTAATTTATAAATTTCATTAACTATATAAATTATTCTCTGCGAAATCAAGACATGGGAAGAGTTGAAGATTGAAGAGGGTCGTGAAATCACTTTCTATACAATGAATTTATATATCAATAACATTTTTAAAATAATATTTAATTTATTAATAGTATAATAATTAATTATTTTTATGTAAAATTATATTTATTTAATGATTTTTTTATAATAAAAAATTCAAATACAATGGAAGAATGAAAGAAAGCATAAGATAAACTAAGAGATATTGGAAGACCCTCCAAATTTTGTTTAAGTAACAGCTAAAATTTTATTGAATGAACTCAATTTTATTTCATTAGTCACTACGTATTTAAAATATAATTTTGTATATTTACATCTTGTGTGCTTCTTTTTCTTTCTCATTTTCTTCTTCACCAAAAAATGTGGTTTTGTGTTGTTGTCTCTAATAGTGGTCGCAACAAGTGTGTTGAAGACTCCATGGTGACTCAGAGCGAATGGGTGGGATCTTACCTTCAATTAAGACAGAATTTCATATTACATGGTTCATGATAATGGAGTTTGTAACATGTGTAGTCATGGAGCGAAGTCGGATGAATCTACATCATAGTAGTGGAGAGTGTGAAAAAGGAGTTGATGAGTTTTTGCAATTTGCTCACCAAAACGAAAAACCTATCAATGGGACGTATTTTTATCCTTACATTTGTTGTCTAGATCAAATACGTCAAGATTTGGGAAGAATAAGTGATCATCTCGTTTTTTCAATTAAGAATGTCAAATAATAACAAAAATAACTAATAAGGTGTTCACATAAAATGTTGTAATACCTTAATATCTTGGCACGTGAAGTTCTTTTTTGTCTCTTCAACCTCATCCCATGATGGAATGACAATAGAAAAATTTTGTCGAGTTATCAATCCCAAATAGATGCTAAACTTAGCAGCAGCATATGGGTCAAACAGCTTACCCGAACGAGGATCTACGTCAACATGCATCATCTCCTTAATAATCTATCCCATAGTGATTTGAGCCAATCGGGTACATATCTACTTGGTATGTTCTTTCCACTGCCAGGTCTTAAGTCTTTCATAATCCCAAAAATAACAATCTCAATAAATCCTTTCACAAAATATTTGAAAACACTATTAAAAGAAAGGTTTAATGGCAATGGGGGACTACATTAAGAAAAAATATTGTGATAAATATTGGGATGAAAAATTGTTTTCAACCAATAATAAAAGTACGGAAATTAGTAATAGATACACACTTATTAAGAAGCTACATTTTACTATCATTATCTTTCCAATGACATGCATGTTGTTCTCTTTGTTGTCTACATCGATAGAAAGTGTTCTTGGTGAGAAAGACGATGTCTTATGCATGTTGAAACAATTTTTTAATTGGTTAAAACTAACCATTTTAATTTTAGATAAAACTATGTTTTTTGTGATTTCAATAGAACTCAAAGTTTTCAAATTTGATAAGAGAGAATTACTACTTCATGTGAGAGAAAATCTTGAAAGCTCTTGGATCACTTTTGCTGCAGCGAAAAGCTTTTTCTGAGTTTTTCATAACCTGTTTATTCTTCAACAAAACTTAGGTGTAGTTGTTTCATATTTGAATCTTTTTTGTAGTTCTGTGTGAAATTGGATAGGATTTATAATTTTTGTTAAGTATTGTATGGTTGAAAAACACTCTTGTAGGGTTCGAGAGTTGTGTTCTTGAGAGTCTTGTGTTGTAGAGATCTTGTGATTTAGTAAAATCTTAATTAGTGTGGTTTGGAAACTGGATGTACCTCTTGTGAAAGAGTGAACCAATGTAAAAATTATTGTGTGATCATCATCCTCTTCATCCAGTTGGAATTTTCTTAGACATAGGTTGGAGTTGGCAGAAGCAAATGGAAGTGATGAGTCAAGGAGAGCTCCATTGGAGCCATGGATTCCTTGGAGTTGTCATGAGGTTTGGGGAGAGAAATTGGTTCAGCCAAATCACCTTGAGAATGATAGAAGACGCCAAAAGATATATATTCTAGAGAAGCTTTACAAGAGAGTGCTAGGCTTACAATTTAACAACATAACACTCATATATTTGATCTACTAATTCATGAGTCAAGCACCTCAGTATATAGGAGAAAGGTTTGACCAAGCTACAAGCAATTTGGTGGAAAAAGTAATTAAGTTAGCTTTTTCAAAAAGGAACACAATCGAATCAAAGTAATTTGATTATCACGTTAATAAATGAACACAATTAATCGAATGAAAGCAATTCAATTAGTACGTTCAAAAATAAATACAATTAATCGGATGAAAGTAATTCGGTTAACACCTTCGAACATAAACACAATTAATCGAAGCAAATTAATTTAGTTAATATGTTCAATCAAATTAATTCATTGTGTGCTAATGAACAATGACAAAAATTGTAACGGAACTTAGTTTGTAATGTAGTCAAGTTAGTTTTTTCGATTTTAACTTAATTAAAGCAATTTGGCCTTACTATTAACATTTGAAACTTAAGATGCATAGAACACTCATTTCATTAATTTAAAAGTTTACGATATATTTAGTCATTGACTAGTTGACTATTGACGAAATCTTTATTTAAATTAAATACATATACATTGAGAGTCGGAGTGAAGTGCACGTGTTGGCACATGACCTTCTTAAAGTCTTTCATATATAGCCTTCTAGGCTAGCTTCCGCTTGGCATTCTCAACCTTTATCTCTGATACTCTCTTCTCAATTTTTTCCTTCTAGAGAAGAATAATGCAAGCATTGGCCTCCTTCAGCTTATTTATAGCTTACTTCGCACTCTCGAGGCTCCCTTTTTAGAAGCTCTACCTCGACCTCCAATGCTGAGATTTTGCCTTGGCCTTGAGCAATCTCAAATGATTTGGCGAAAAGTTCAAGCTTTGATTTTGCCTTATCCTTTAGTAACTTTTGCTCCAACTCTTGTACCTTAACAATCTTCCCAGCATTGGTTTTCTGCAATTCTTGCATTTTTCTTACCATTTCAACATTTTTAATAGTCGTGCCCTTAAATTTAAATATTAAATTTCTATATTCACAAGTATACATTTCAATTTTAATTGCAATTTCGATTTAAGTATTTTCTATTTTAAGTTTTTTTTAGATTTTGTTCTTCAGGAAATTCTTTTGTTTCTTTTCAATTTTTGTTTCAGCACTTTTACACTATTGTCTTTTATATTTCAATTAGACAGAGAGTTTTACACTAATACAATTATTAGACCAGTCTGGTAGATGATTGTCCATTAGATCTAATGGTTAGTCTTCTTATTTATAAATTCATATGTTTTACATGTTTTTAAAGTTCTAATTGTAGTTTTAATTATTTTTACATTCTCTCATTGTTTTTGTCTATTATAATTCTACTTGTATAGTCTGATACATGCTTTGTTTTTCGTTTTACTATTACAATTTCATTTTTCTGTTATTTTAATTCCAATTTTTTATTATTACAATTTTTTATTATTATTAGTTTTCAATTTCAATTTTTCAAGTTTCCGTTAAGTCCTTAACTCAATTGCATTGTTTTTTATTTCGATTTTTCTTTTCTACTCAATTGCATTATTTTTTATTTCAATTTTTTCTTCTTTTTTTTGTTATGCTCTGTTTTTTGTTCTTTACGTTTATTGTTTTTGTGAATTCAATTTCTCCTTGCTTTAATTTGTTCAAAGAAAATATGAAGCAAGGAGTTGTGCAAGATGGATCTTTCGGAATTTAAGATAGGTTAGTCAATATACTACATTAAGGGAACTTAATTTTTGTTTGAAATTCCATATCCAATAATTTATGTTCACATTATAAACAACCGGAAAAAGTAAGAGAAAACAATGGTAGTTTACATACTTGCAAGTGTTTCATATAATAAAAGATACAACACGTGGTTTTCAATCGTGTGATAAGAGAAATTTTTATCTCTTCACTCTATAAGGGCGCACTGGGAGTGTCTCTAACTTCTCTCTAACCACAAGATCCACATAAAGTACATGTCTACATAAAGATAATCTATTGGATAGTTGCATCTTAGAAATTGGCCTAATGAGATTAGGGAGCATCGATCTTATGAGATCTAATGTGAAGTGTGATGTTTTTGTTAATATACCATTTTACTTATTATAACGAAACAAAACTTCTTGGATGGCACTGAGTATAAATTGGCTCTTGCTATAGCAAGTTCAGGTATATGAATTCTTTGATGTTCATTCACAACTACTCTTCTACTAGAGTGTAAGCATTTGATTTGAGATATCCACTACAAAGCAATCACTAGCTGTAGATTAGAGGAAAAATACTCACATCGACTGCTCTATAATTAAGGACCTATTTATTAATATAACTACATATTTCAACAGAGAAATCCATTCAAACACACTTCAACTGTAATGTTCTAAAAAACTAAGTGCAGATGAAGCTCAGAAACCAAGGTTCGTTAGAAGTTGAGGGCAGAAAACGAATTAATTAAAATCAAAATTATTTAAAAGAAAATCTTAATATATAAGTTGAAAAAAACATAATATGTCAAGCAAAATGTTTTCCCAAACATGGAACCGAGGATGAAAATGTATTACAATCAAAAACGATAATCTAATGCACGTAAAGTAAAAGGTAACAGAAGGTGTAAATGCACTAAAAAGACATCATTAATAGTCTAATCCTCATCTTCCTCATCTCCATCTCCACCTGCTGCCTTCTTAGCAGCAGCCCTTTGGTTCCTTCTCTTCACTCTTCCAGGGCGTCCTCCACCAAGGGGACTTGTAAGTGAAAAGTCAATGTGCTTCTGTGAGTCCACCCTCACCAAGAAAGAGGGGATGTTCACCACTTGCCTACCAACCCTGCCGATCCCAAATGACACAATAAAAAGGTCATTCTCCCAACAATATATCAATAACAAATATATCAAACAATTAGTTCTTGCAAAACATTCAGCTCATGAAAAAGAATTTTGTAACACTTGATAGTGTATGAGAGAACTTCCCAAATCGGCTCACAGTATATTCACACTAAAATTAAGATCTTACAACCTTTATAAAATAAATTCACCCTATTACATCTTCAATCATGAAAACAACTTGGTTCCATTTACATATATTACTTCACAAGCAATTATAAAAGAAAAAAAAAGTACAATGAACTATATATTTCTGCAGAGAATTAAGCTAATTTCAATTAACAAAAGAAAAATAATTCATTTTGCTTATGATTACTCAATACATCCAAATATAACCTAATTCACAAACACTAAAGCAATTACTTGTCTATATAACCTCTTCAAGAATAGGAAAGTAAAACACTATAAAAAAATATCAAGAACATTGCATTTGTTTTCCGGTATATGCATTTTAGTGCTAATCAGAAATAAAACATACAATTTTAAAAAAACGCAAACTCAGGGAAAAATCCTAAATTCAATACTGCATAATTTCCGATAATGAGCAACAACGAAAAAAGAGTGGATTTGGAAGTGGAAAAGGACCTGATGTGCCTCTGCTTGATGAGAACCCTGGCATGGTGGATGGACTTGGCCATGCCGGACTTGAAGACGAGGGTCTGGAGGCGACGCTCTAGGAAGTTCTCGACAGTGAGTGCGAGGACGTAATCGAGTTTGTTCTGGGTCTCGTCTAGGAGACCGTAGCGGAACATGCGGCGGAGGAGAGCCTCGCCCTCAAAGATCCGGCGCGGGTTCTTCTCGTCGAGCGTGAGGAGGTTACGCGCGTTGTTACGGATGCGGCTAAGGGCGTACTGCACCCTCCAGAGCTCCCTCTTGCACCGCAGCCCGTACTCCCCCACCAGCTTCAGCTCCGCGTCCAGACGCTCCTTCTCATACGGACGACGCGGCTTCTTGAACGTCTTTCCATCTGTCATACAAAACAAAAGAGATCAATGGCGTTATTACGGTTGTTGAACATCATAAAACGGCGTTGTGAGGGAGTGTTCATCCATCTCTACTCACAGTTCCTGTAAAACGAAACGTGGACCATGACTGTTGTCTTCTACGGCGGTGCCGTTTTTCCTTCTCCGCTGCTGTCCTCTACTCGCACTTGCGCCTGGATCTTCTGTCTCCCTTTGTTTCGCCTTTTTAAATGAGAAACCCTAAATTTTACCTGCCATCTATTATTTGAGGTTCGCGAAATTAACAAATGGGACTGGGCCCAACTTCTTCACCCATACACACTTTCTTTCTTCCTGCACCCCAAGTTTTCAACCCACCATGGGTAGAAATGTCAATTTCATTCTTAATGAAAAAATTAATAAAAATCTGTTCAATTAATAATTTGAAATAATCACGGACGTGGTACAAGTATATACACATTCATATGAAGATAAAACAAAAAAATAATTATAACATGTGTAGAATGGAATAGTGAAACTCACACCTACACATCTGTTATTGTTCTTTTTATTAAAAAAAATATAATTTTATTATTTCATTACTTTTCTATTTATTAATTTTATAAACACTAAGTTCATTTTCAATGTATTATCAAATATAAATATAATGATAAAGAAAAAAAAATATATATATATATATATTATTTTTGTAAAAAAACAATATTAGCATTATTATATTTAATTTTTTTTCACAAAGACAATATTAACAGTATTATAGTTGTGTAGAATATTTTTCTTTTAAAAATAAATTCAAACATATTTGATTTGATTGTGCTAGAATGATTATGTAAGAAAAATAAATAAAAATACATAATTTAACATTGACAATTTTTTTAAAAATGTTGTTATATGTCAAAAGTGTGGCTTAAACTTTTCACTTTCTTATGTATTTAGATGTTAGTTTACTTTTAACCTAAAACATACTTATTTTAGATATAAAAAAAAATATAAGTCCTTTCTTCCTTCATTTCATAGTTTGGATCTTCTATGAGATGTTGACAAAATTTAGATTGTATATTTTTTTATTGTAATTGTATTATATCATATTCAATATTTATATTTGAATTAAATTTAAAAAGATTTATGGAGATAGAATTGCGTTATAGATTTTTGAATTACACATTATAGATCTAAAAATATATTTTTAAATTTCTGGACTATGTAAAATATATTTTAGAAGTATGTTATAAATTATATAAATTATATAAAAGTATACAATTTATAATATATTTAAATTGTATAATTTAAATATATTTAGATTTTATAATCCAAAATACATTTATGATTTATAAATTTCACAAATCAAACTATATTATAAATTATACCATTTAAGATATTTCTAATTCGATAAATATTTTATTTTATTTTTTCCCATAACTATATACAAAGTGAAACTAAGAGGATGGTGTTTAAAATATTTATAATTAATAGACAATTTGAAATTTTTTCACACAAATAAGAGGATGATTAAAGAAATTGTGTCTAATGAGAATAATGGAAATTTAAATCAATTTATTAATATTTTTACGTAATTTAGCAGTAGTTGAGGCATGAACATAAAAATATATAAAATATTAGTTATGTACTTTTAAAATAAATATTATATTTGAATATATTGTATAAAATATAAAAATAAAACATTCTACTTTTCAAATTTATCATCCCAAAATAAAGTCTTATTTTAATTAAAAAATAAAAATTTAATTAGCTTTGTAAAAAAACTGTGTTTAGATTTTATTTTTTATTTTATTCTTATATTAATATTTATTTTATCAAATTATTTTGGATTTTTGTTATTTTATTATTATTTTTGAATTTTGATTGCAAGTATTATTGTAATAAATTAAAATATTACACATATAATTATTGTTGAATTTTAATTAACTATTTTATATTTTATTTATTTAATAAATTTAATAAGATTTATTTTCTTAAAACAAAATTCTAATAAATATACAAATGAAAAATAGTTTTTTAATAATGTATCAAATTTCAAATAATTTATGTAGAAAAAAATCTACATACACCCAAAAAAGTTTAAATAGTTTTAAAATTATATTAATTTAAATTTTATTTCTCTAAAATATGTTTTATGAAATACAATAATTATAAAAGAATATTTTTCTAACAAATTAATTTTGAATTAAATAATTATTTTTTATTTAAACATCACTTTCAAACAGAAATTCTGTTAACATATAGTATATTAATGTATATCTAATTTTTTTTTAAAAATAAGATGAACTAGTTTTTCGAAATAAAATTAAAAATGGAAAATTTTTAGTATATACTTAAATATGTCAATTTTATCTTAAATTTTTATTTTTCAAAAGATAAATAATGATAAATTAATTAATTAAAAAAATTAATTAAATAGATATATATCTATTATAACTTTAACTGTTTTGTATGTTATTTATTTAATACATTAAAAAAACAAATTAATGTGAATTTTTTATTTTTAAATATTTACAATTTTGAAATATATTTGTAAAATATAAATACCACACATATATATATAATATTGATATTTCAAAATTTCATAAACATATTGTACATAACTATCCATTTTTTACTTCTTCATTTAAAACATTACTGATCACTGATTTAGATTGATAAGGAGAAAAAATTTTAAGAAAAAAATACGAAGAAAATAAGATTTCTTGGATTGGAATATATTAGAATAAATTTATAAAAAAAAAATTATTTAAATTTATGAGTGATGTGATAGAATAAAAAAAATTAACAGATATAAAACGTAAATTTATAAATTTATCTTAATTTTTTAAAATATTTAAAAAAATAATAATAAGACGAAATTAATTTATTTATTGCAAGAAAGATTCCTATTTAGATATAGTAATATGTGAAGAAAAAAGGTGAAGAAATTGAAAAAGTCTTCTTCACTTTCTATGTAAGAAACATACTATATCTAAATAGGAAACAAAGGAAGCATACAAGACTTATTTTTATCAATCAAGAAGCTTTAAAGCAAAAATTGAATTCTGCTTTACTTTTTACTTACCACTTCTCAACTAGTTTCTTTATCAGATTTTGATAAAAACATAATTACTGGAACCTTAGTAGATATTTGTAGTTTACTAACACTTTACTACTGGTTGCAAAAACTTCTTTTGAAAGTGACATGATAACTTCGTAAAAAAAAATTAAAAAGAAAATAAATCACCAACCTGAGGATCATTATTAGACAAGTTTATCATAGATAAAGTTGTTATCATCCACACTCCTCACACCCTCGTCATCATCCTGTTAATTTAATTAAAACACAAAACTTCAATAAAGTGGAGAACACAAACCCTATATTCACAAATAATAATATATATGGTAATAAGTTTAACATATTTATTATATATAACACTTCTAATTTAAATCACTGGAAAAATAATCACTTTAATGATCACTTAAATCGGTTGTTAAAAGTATTTCAGTCAATCGCTAAGTACATTTGCAACTGAAATAGACACCAAATTAAAATGAAAGTAAAGTAAAAGGTGATAACGACCAATTTTTTAGATCGAATTAGCAACCAATTTTTTATACTAAATCGATCGGTGAAGTAAAAGGTGATAACGACTACCGTTTTTTGTCGCTAATAAGTTGAAATAATTAATTAAAAATAAATAAATTGTGGTGGTTAATTTAACGACTAAATTGGAGATCTATAACTACCAAATTTATTTCAATGGTTAATTTGGTGGCTAAACTAGAGATCTATAGTGACCAAATTTATTTCGGTAGCTAAATATTTTTTTTTAATTATAGGGAGCAATTCTATTCCGGTCGCTAAATAATGACAGTTTAGAATCAACAACCAAATTAGTTTTGGTGGCTATTTTTATATGTATTATTAATACCTATAACCTATTTATAAACAATTTTCAAATTTGCTTATAAATACTTAAAATTCAATCAAGTTAAACAAGAATGAACTACAATACATAATTTAAGAAAAAGTTATATACAAATTAAAAGTAAACCATATTACACAACGCAAATTATTATAAACAAGTTAAAAGTGTCAAATTTGTTATATAATTCAACAGACAAAGTAGTAGGATCTGAAGGACCTGACATGGGATTATTCATTAAATGTGTTGTAAGATGAGTTGTATCTGCTTTTGTTTTTTGCGCATGTGTTCACTTTGTTGTTCATGATTTTTCATCAATCGCTCAATCTTTTCTTCTAGTGTCCGCTCCTTGACATCTTTTGCCACAAGTTCAGCATTTAGCTTTTGAATAGTCTCATATTTGATGGACTACTGAAGCTTGGCTTCTAGCAGAGTGAGCACTTGTGGAACTATTAAACCTTTTGCTCAATACACCAAGTCCATAAACATTTCCTTTTTTATTTCCACCTCCAACAACATTAATGTATATTTCGTTGTCATCCATGGAGGCAACATGAGAGTTTTGCAAAGATAAGTCTTCAAGCATCTGCTATTCTTGGGCTTCTTCTTGGTGTTTCTTATATTTCTATTGAAAATTAAGTCAAATTGATTATTATGAAGAAAACATATAGTAAAAATTAAATTATAACTTAAAGTTTAAACATACAGCAAGGTCGCGGGTCTTAACCCATTATCCAATCTTCAATTTCTTCATTCTCTCTACAATATTCTCCTAAACAGTTGGTTGTTGTTCAAGCTCCTTAGTCTACATAGATTTAATGAAAAGATATAATTGAATAACTAAGTATAATATATTGTATTTAAATTAAATATAGAAAAACACAAAAATATAATAATATTACCATTTTTTCAAAGTGAGCTATTGTAGATATAGAACCACCACAGTAGGCTGAGGCTCCCTTCTCAACAGTCTGATTCGCGCCTTGGTAATGGCACTTTGTTCTGGAATTCTATAGAACTCCAATGTTGGTCCAAGGTTGCTCGAACAAGTGGCAGAATCCATGTCCCCTTATCTTGACCATTTCTATCTTTATTCATAGCATTCGAACAAGTGGAGGATTGTCGTTTTTTGCTCTATGTTTCATTGAGGTGCATGATGACCTAACTTTCCACCGACAAACCAATTTTCCTTTTTCTTGAAGGTGGAGTTAGTTCCATTGGAACGAGAAAATTTATTATATTTCATTTTATGATTAGGTTTTTCCTCGTATCTTTATGGAGCTAGTTTGTCTTCTACCATTGTTGCAGACAAAGTTTTGGCCTTTGCAGTAGCACACTCCTTTCTATTTGTGTCTTCAATGATGATGTGGGTGATCAGATCTGGTAGTAACATTTGTTTGTGCTTGTGTTTCAATTGTTGTTTGAAATCAGTCCAAGATTGCGAAAGCTTTTCGATCAGTAGTTTGAACACGAATTCATTTGGAAAGGCTATGCTCTCTACTTTGACATCTTCAAGCAGCTTGTGGTATTCATTTATCTGAACTTTTGTGTCCTTGTATTAAATCATCTCCCAACGATAATAGTTTTTTTATCACGAACTTTGTTTAACGACGTCTTCAACAGTGTATTTGAGGATAAGGGAATACCAAATATCTTTTGCTTCCTTGTAAGAGTAATAAACATCGAACAAATTGTTAGATAACGCACTGAGGAAGGTGTGACAACCTACATTATTTGCATGGATCCAAACATCAAATTGTTTCGTAGGCGTGCTTGAGTCGAGTTTAGAAGTCGTAAGTGCAAAAGCAACTTCGTACATGTCCAACAGGGTGGACACACGTTCTTGTCAATGTCGAAAATTCTGACCGGCGAAAACTTCAATTTTTGAGACGTCCAGAAATGGTCTCGCAAAAATGGTTTGAGTTGCAAAAATAGCGTTTGCCATCTTGGATGTAGAGTTATTGTTGTTGTCTGTATTGTCAACTTTAAGTCCTTACGATTGTAGTAAATTAAAGCTGAAAACACGAAAATATTGGTTTCCTGAGGCGTGGGTAAACACGGTTCATGAGGACTTATCCGCGATATATTGTGCAAGTCCCCAAGAATACAATAGAAACTTATCAGATAATACAAGGATCAGAACTAGAAAGTAATCACCTCTAGAGTATGAACCCAAAATACCGGAAAATTTGAAAGTAAGAGAAAAAGAATAAATGAGTGAAAAAAGAAGAGAGGAAGGCGTGAGTGGGATGATTTTGGAGCAAAGGGGACACATATTTATAGATGGAGAAAGAGCAACAAACCACTGTGAAGATATGAAACTGCTCCATATCCAACGAATAAGAAAACATAATTGTCCCAAGTTCTAACCTCCAAAAGCAGAAGAGATCACTATAAAAGTGGGGAAGACTTGCGAGAAAGTAGGAACGCAGAGAAAGGAGAGGCGTGAACCTTCCCCGCTGTGGCGGCCGCAGTCTTGAGTGGAGAAAGGCAACGTCACGCATCAACATCGGAGCATATCCAGTCTCCTCTACATGTTCCAAGATCCCCTCCAACACCACCGAAAAAATCACTCACTTCCACAAGGTTTTTTGCACACAAACTGTTTTCCTCTTGTAATATTCGTTTATATGGTTTTACAACAAAAATGAAGTACAAAAGTGAAAAAAAAAATATCTTTGCACTAGGGAATGTTGAATACAACGAATCTTCTCGCCAACCTTCTCACACATGCTCAAATAATGGAATTGTTCTCTCAAACATTGCTCAAACATTGTGATTGGAGAAAAATGAAAGTATCGTGGTTTGAAAGGACGTATGTGAGTGAAAGAAGTATTGGTGCAACTATTGGAGTTACTTAAAAGTGATTTTATACTTTATTTAGAATTATTTAAAAAATTAAAAAAAGTTAAAATTACAATTAGTATAAAAATAAGGAAGAAGGTGAGTGAAGTTCCAATTAGGCCAAATAAACAATAAACTAAACTTATTATTTACATTTACATTTAAAAAAAATCTACAAAATACAAGTCGATATAATAAAAATAAATAATAGTATTTTATTTTATCATACTCCTTTTAACTCTATGAAATAATATATTTCAATTCTTTTAATTCTTCCTCAATCATTGAAAATAAATATTTAATTATATAAAAACTAATTCCACATTAATATAATTTTGTTTGTTTTACTTTACCAAAATATATTTAAATAGAAAAATAGTATTTTAGTCATAACCCTTCACAAAATATATGACAAATTCATTCTTTAAGCTACTAAAAAATTTAGGGGTGACAATGCGGGCTAGCTCGCCCCGCTCTTGGTCCGCAAAAAGCGGGCCAAGGCTGGCTACGCATAGAATTTGCGAGCTGATTTTTCTAGCCCGCCCCGCAAAAGGGTTGGCTCGCTGACAAGTGTCTAATTTCAGTAATATTTCATATTAAAATATAGACACTTATGAGAATTTATTGCTAATTTACATATAAAATACCTTTTTACATTTTTATGATCTTTATTTAAATAAGAGTATTTTATTCTCAAATTTGGTATTAATTGCAGATTTTTAGGGACGATTGAAGATTTGGAATAAAGGAGAATAATTTGAGCTAAAAAGATAAAGTTGGAAGGTCCCAGAATGAAAAAAGATGCAAATAAAGATTGGGTCTTTTTTTTTATGTTTTATCACTTAGCCCATTAGTGCGACACACCAAGCCACCTAACCCTAGAAAATTATGATAAATAGGGGGTTAGAGGTTCAACCCTAGTGTGCCAGATTGAGAGGAAAACACCATAGAGTGAATTGTAACCCAATTGGGAGAATGGAATGTGCTAAAAGTATGCGTGGCTAATTCTACCCTTTGGGGTTGGGAGTAATCTGCTCAAAGTCTTATGTATTGAGGTGATATCTTATATATTAATATTCAGTTCTGGATTGATTATTGGTATTGTTGTTTTACTTTTAACTTTCTGTGACAAATTGAGAATCTTAAATCTGACCGGGAGGTATTTTTAGGGTTCAGACCTAAACAACAATACTTAAAATATTTGAGTGCTAGGAATAGACTTGAAATGTTAATTGTTATTAAACGTCTGAGCTTCGTTCTAAGTTGTTCTTATAATTATGCGAGGGATTGATAGTTAGGGGACATTCTTAAGGATTTTATATGCGAGGAATCGATATAAATGATTTTTATA
>Ga0123342_1004379_pt1 | contig 21585 bp, 13 predicted proteins | sample Turbeawhitnodule_FD_89960 | JGI IMG/M metagenome (GOLD analysis project Ga0123342, IMG submission 89960) | Root nodule microbial communities of legume samples collected from Mexico - Turtle bean Mexico white nodule | ecosystem: Host-associated > Plants > Roots > Nodule | place: Mexico: Nepantla...
AATAAAAAATAAAAGAGTGCTAGATAGGGAAATAAAAACAAAAGGGTGCTAGATAGGGAAATAAAAACAAAAGGATGCTAGATAGGGAAATAAAGATGTAAATGGTGCTAGATAGGGAATTGAACCCTAAAATGTAGAACATAGGAACATAAATTTATATATTAATAAAGATTTATGTGCAGAAGTATGTTTCACCTTTTTTTTAGTAAAAAGATGTTTTTCATGGCTGATTCAAAAGGATTTGTTCATTATTTTTATAATCATACTAAAAATGTATACAATAAGTTTGAGTTTTTAGAAAATTAATGTATTTCTCCTTTTTAAAATTGTGTTAGAATCGTATTAGAATTGTCAGAAATCCAACAAATAGTTTTTTAATTGGACACTTCATTGATACGTGTCCTTCGAATATTATACAAGTTTCGGTATCCGGAGACTCCTATAACAATAAAAACATAGGATTTGGTTCCAACTTCCAATTGCTACCCAAAAGAAATTTGGACGTTTAGTAAAATGGATACTCGCACCAGGCCCAAAAGAGAAGAATAAGAAAAAACCATGGCAACTTCTTCCTGCACTCTTACGTTTTTTCTTTCTGCACCCCACAAAGTTATGCAAAGAGTAAATTATCCTTATTAATTTTTAAAATTTAAAAAATGTCCCTAATAGAATAAAAATCCTAAAAAATGCTCACTGTCATCGTCTTGTGTAGCCGTATCTCCGAACGGTAGAACTTCATTCTCTCTACGGTGCCTTTCAATCTCACACATCTCTTGGTGATTTAGAGTGGTATTGGCAACTTGGTGCTTAAAGATAAGTAAAAAAATTTGTTTTCGGATAACATATTAGGAAGTTGAATTTAAGTCTAATTCAACCCTATTAAACCAGTTTATGAGGTTAGGTTTGCACTCACTTATATACAATGAATTGTTCTCATTTAGTCGATGCGAGATCTTTAAAAAAAAAGAGAGAACAAACTATGCATATTGAGCCCTATTCTCCACATAGAAAGAAAGACCAAAATTTCACTTGTTGGTTCTATATCTATTCTCCACGAAAGTCCAAAAAGTCATTTTTTAGTTGTATGATGATCTCAAAGTTATGAAGAGTCATAAACTAAGAGTTGCCAACTTCCTTCAAAAATAAGAAACGTTTAAAAGGATTTAAATTCAGTTTAACTACTACCCCTATGTACTTCTTATGGAATGAATGTGAAGAATTATTTGTTATAGAAACAAATAACTGAGGTATTTTATATTTTAAAAGAAACTTTAGTGAATGAAATATTTAAATTAATAAATATTTTAAATATCATTTGATTAATCCTACAATTTATCTCATATTATTTTAAATTTTAAAAACAATTAAAACATTTATGATTTTAAATATCTTTTATTTAAAATAATGTGAAATGAATTGTAAGATTAATAATAATGACATTTAAAATATTTTATTACTTACAATAATATGAGATGAATTGTAGAATTAATGATAACGTATAAAATATTTTTGAAAAAAAATAATATTTTAAATAATAATATATGAGATGAATTGTAGGATTAACAATAATAATAATAATGTTGAAAATATTTATTATTTTGACTGTTTTATTTACTACTGTGAGGTGATCGAAAACCAACAGGATTCACTCTCATTTGCTAATGTCTGAAGGAGAAAATTCAGAGTGCAAACGTATAACTAACGAGTGTTTTATGTAAGAAATGAATGCATACATTATCTTAAAACTATACAGGTATAAAAAACAATTCTTGTAAAGTATTCTTGCCATCATTTTCTCTATCCTTCCTGAGTATTCTTTACCCAGTTCTTTGTACACAAAGTATGCTGATAACTACTATTAACTTCTTGAAACTAAAAACTGAATCAAGAACTTGTTTCTGATTGGTTTTAAAAAATAATACATGTTCAAACAGTTTGGAGGGTCACTTCAGGTGTGAGGGTGGTCAACCAATCCAATAAAGCCTTGTTCACAAGCTCTGGTATCTCATCATGTGGACAATGCCCAGCCTGCAAGTTTACAAGAGTTGTTTTTGGATAGAACTCTTTGATTCGGTTAGCCTTTCCAGGACCAACCCACGGGTCAAGGTCGCCCCAGAGCAACAACAATGGGCAAGATAGTTCACTTAAGACAGCATTTAGAGTGTACTTGCTCTGATTCATCATGAACCGCGTCATTAACCTGCAGACAACATTGGGTGAAGTAGTGAAAATAAATAAACAGGAATAATTAGGAGAAGAAACTGATAATTAAAACTTCACTTGACCACAACTACACCATAGTATTAGGATCTAATTGCAAGGTATAGAAATTTGGTCTCACATTGAAAGCATGGAATTCTGATGTGGGGTTTATTAGGCCTTGCCATCTTGAACCTTTTCTAACTGCAATTGTTACCTTTTATGGTGCAATTCTCCCAAGGTTCGTATCAATCAGTATTATAGTTTTTTGCCGTGCCTCAGATTGCAAATGTGCAGCACGCATTTGCTCAAGACTAGTGAAATGGACTATAGTGCAACGCATGGGATCACATGCGATGGGATTCTGAAGTCAACTTTATAAGGCATTGGCCTCTAACTATAATAGCTAGTTTTTATGGTGTAAAGCTCGCAATGTTCTTTTCATGAAACATAAAGGCATTAGCGTGGACATAGTCATGTACCTGTAATAAACTTCTCCAGCATTTGGATCTTGAGCTGGCCTTGTTATAGATTCCACAAGATAGTCATCCACATTGGAAGAATTTACATACACCTGTGTTGAAAAACTATGCATTCAAACACATATATATACAATGTCACACTAGTAAGAAACAAAAAGTACTAGAAAGTTGCTGAAAGGGAATAGCAATTCCACTAAAGACAAAAGCCTCCAGGAATGTGATTCTCACAATAAAAAACCTACCATTTTAGTAACACAAATGTGCTTTAATAAGATGATAGCAAGTAACATACACTTTTTAGAACTGACACAATACGAGCTGGTTGCTTTGCCTGCCAGAATAAAAATCCAAGAACTACACGCTGGAAAACTTCCTTCAAAGGCTTTAGAACAAACTTTTGTAGAGATGTTTCTTCAGAAGTTTTACTTTCATTTTTCACGTCACCAAATTGTCCAGCAGAATTTAGTAGAACAACACCGTTGACAAGCTCAGGCAACCCAATTGCAGCAACCAAAGCAGTAAATCCTCCGAGGCTGAAAAATTATCACCAAGGTAAACAGCAAATTTTTACTTTATATAGCACATAATGTTACAATGTCAATTCTATAGATAAAACAAAACTGTACTTGTAATTTACTATAAATAAGATGTTGGTCCTACGGCTGTCAACTCATCAATTAATTATTAGACAACTCAGGAGTAAGAAAAAGCATTGCATTGCAACAACCAAATTTGACAACATAATACTTGAGAATTAATTTGCTGAAGATAATCTTGTACATGTTTTCTAGTTAATGAAATCTCTGTTGCGGAGGTAAAATAACCAAATTCCTAGCCCTTGCATCCCTTGAGAGCCAATCAAACAATGTTCGACAAGATGAGAAATTCAGGTAAAACTTGTGAAAGGAAGAAGACTCTGGCATTTCAGATTAATATCCTGATGGAAATTCAGGTAACAACATAGTTCTTACCTATTTCCAACTAAAACTGCTGGTTCTTTTACTATTTCCGTCACAAAGTCCACCACTTGATCCCTCCACACCATGGCATCATAATCGACAAGTGCTTTGTCACTCCACCCAAATCCAAGCAAGTCTATGGCATATACCTTATGTTTCTTAGCCAATTCTGGAATGTTGTACCTGGAGATATAAATAAAGATATATGATTATCTCCACATAAAAGTGATCTTATCGGACCGACAACTGAAGGCACTGACAAAAAAAAATTGCATACACAGCAAAGACAGAAAAGAACCATTCAAGCTCCTTAGCTTACAAGAAAGAGCAACAGTGACATCACCATCTTGTGGCAGTATTTGTTAGCACATTATATGCAATATATTGATGAAGTTAAAGTAGAAACATGTGATGGAAACACCTTGTAAAAATGGGCACACTCGGTTCCTATATGTAAAAAGGTTGGGTTCATTTTCTCCATATACTTTCATTCGGCCATTCCATGAAGATTCTGATCCCCGCTGCAGCAATATGCTACAACACATACCCTTAACAACACAACCATCACGACTAATGTCTGGTAAACTACGAGGATCAAAACTTAAACGGAACCATAGTATAAGGACCGAAACCTACACCAAATGCGAACAAGGACCCAAAACCTACTGGAATGAATGTTAGCAAAACATTATCTAACAAGCTTCTATTGACAAACACTTAACTATTATTTAAAATTTTATAAAAAAATCAAATAATGTTTTGAGATCCATAGAATAAAAAGTCAAACACGCACGATCTTGTAAATTTTAATAAACTTGAACCAATAATAGATAATATGCTTAAAAAGAGTGTGGGAGGTAGAGACTATTATTTCCAGGAAATGCTACACAATCTCCAATACTAATGCACACTTTCAAATATACGCTCTTATTCACTGAAATTTAGAATTGAAAATCCAAACTAAGCTGGGCCTTACTTCTTATTTCCCAATCCTGCTAGTTTCCAAAAGAAAATATTAACCAATAATAGAGAGTGCTACCAGCAATATGGAAACAGGTGAAATGTAAAATGAAGGTAAACTATTGGCACCAAAGAGAAAAGGAGCAAGAAGAAAAAAACCTCCAGTGGAATGCAGAGGCCCCAAAACCATGAATAAGAACAATGGGGGAACCTTCTCCTTGCACAACGTAGTGTATTTTATGACCCCTCCATGTCCAATAATTGTACCCTTCCGCTTTGAACGGCAATCTTTCAAAACCTGAACCCAGATTCCTTCTCCGTAAGCATAACATAACTAACACTCAACACAAACCACACACACACACTCGAATGTGAGTCAGCATTAAATCCACCTTTGGAAGACGGCTGAGCCTCCGCAGTGAGAGTAGAAGCGGCGACAGAAACGCCGGAGGCCACAATTCCCTTAACCGCAAAACTCCTCCTGCTCATTTCGCACTTGCTTCCTTCAAACAACACCAAAACTCAGCAACGAATTTGTGAAAGTTAGTAAAGTAAAAAAACAGATATATAGAGATAGATGCGTTACGTTGAGAGAGTGGAATAGTGATTTTAGTGAGGTGTGATGAGATGTAAGGGGAGAGAGCACATATGGAAGAAGCCATTGAATTGAACTGAACTGAACTTGGAATTGGAATTAACTAGTTCCAGTTTTGTTTGGGAAGTGGAAGTTTTTGTGTGGTGGGTTCTGAGAGTTGTGGCATACCCCAAACCAGAGATGCGCTTTCACTCACCATCATATTTTTTCTTTTTCTTTCCACAACATTAATATTCTTTTTGACATTTTTTTAAATATGGTCTTATGTTATTTATTTGATTTTTTTTTTAATTATTACTTCTTATTTGATTAGTATCAAAGATAATATTCTTACATTTTTTTAGAGGTTAGTTGGGATGAGCGGGAACTTTAATTAAGTTGAGTATGAAATTTGTGTCTAATAAGTAAACTTGTATGTATTTATTAGAGTGTATATGTATTTTTTATATTGACTTAAATATTAATTAAATAATATTTTTATAAAAATAAAAATCAGATCAAATATAAAAAATAAATCATAATTATATAAATAGAGTACTAATAACAATTATATAAATATAAAGTAATTATATAGAAAAGGTAAGCAATTACACATCATTAAAAGTTTTACGATAAATACAATTTCTTTTTTCAAATATGTTGAGAAGAAAAATATCTTGAAAAATTGAATGGACTTTATGAATATCAAACAAATTGAACCATTAAGAATTAAGAGAATGGATAATTTTATAACAAAATAATAGTTCTTTAAATGAAAAGAGAAAAAAAACAAAACAAAAAATAGAAAATAAGTTTATAGATTATTTAATAAACTAAACATTTACATGATTGAACGTTAGAAATGGATAATCAAACATTTTCATATAACAATAAATAAACAATAAAATATTAAAATAAACAAAAATAATCAAATGTTGTGTATTCGATGTTATAACAAGAAGAAAAATACTTTAGGATTTAAGTGAATTTCATATATATTCATCAAGTCAAATAATTAATTGATAAAGAAAATAAAAAATTGTATAATTGCACAATGAATGAAGGATTTTAGTGGATCAAAACAAAAGACAAAAAGATAATAAAATATATTTTTTAAGTTAACTAATAAATAAATTAAGAGTAATTTTGTAATTTAAAATGAAAAGAAAACACATATCTACATACTCATTATTAAAAATCAAATATCAATTGTCCTCGTATTCATATCAAATCTTTAACATGAAAATTCTTTATCAAAATCGACAAAAAATATGCATCATTCTCTCAAATATGTATTTATTTGTCATCCCATTAGGGTGATATGCTAATGAATTTTAAATTGATCTTTTAATGTGTGGTTAAGGGACTTTAGGGTATTGAGGGTAATAAAACTACAAAAATGTTTTATAATAACATGTTTTTACTATTAAAATGATAATAAATAAACAATTTAAAACCTAAAATAATAACAATAATTAGTAATTAAATTTAAAATTATTAAAATATCACAATAAAAAAAATATTTTTAAAAATTAAATTAATTTAGATAATTTATTATGAATATGGATAAAAAAAATTATTACGAATTTGGAAAGTCATGTCAAGAACTGAGTGACTTTCATTGAGAAAGTAGTCAACATAGAAATTGTACCACAACTTCACAATTTTAGTTGAAATCAATTTGTATAAAAGTCACCCATGCACGACTTTAACTTTGCTAAATTTTGTTTCAAAAAGCAAAAAATTGTTTATTTTTGTTTTTAGAAAATGGAATAATTAATTGGATTTTTATTTTGAAAAAAATTATGTATTAAGAAAGATTTAGTTATTTTTTAATTGAAAAATTAATTAAAAATGATGTTAAAATCTTAAACTTAAAGTAAAAGCATAAAATATACAAAAATGTCTAAAAAAATACTAAAGATATAAAAAAATATTAGTAAATGAGTGATTTTTCAAAATTTTGGTATCTTCAATATTCTTTCTTACTTCGTTTTGAACAACTTTTACTTTTAACCGTCTTAATTAGAAATTTGTATAAAAAAAAGTTACTATTTGAAGTTTTTTCTACAAAAATTTATCAATTTTTTAATATTTTAATATTCTAATTTAAAAAAAACAAAAAACAAACAAACTAAAATCGTATTTTACATTAACTTTTTCATACAATTAAGGTTGTGTACCATTAATACGATTTTAGTTATATTAATTTTAACTCAAATCATACTAACGTAACAACTTTAATTAAATGTAAATCTCAATCTTAATCAAAGTCCTTAAAAAACCATTAGACTCATGTCAAAATTGATTTCAATTAAAAATCAGAGAATTAGAACACGACTTTTTTTTTTATTGACCACTACATAATGAAAGTTGTGTACCCTTAACGTAATATGAAATAGTTTTGACAATGAATACTTTTCCAAACTCATAATTTTATTTTTTTTATCTATATCCATGCGAAATTATCTAAAATGTACTATTGACGTGGAAAAACCTTTCGTGTACTGTTATAATTCAGCAAGAATAGATATTGTAGTCAATTAGTTTAAGCAACCTTAGTTTAACCACTACACCTTTATAGATCTTTAAGTTACATGTTTCTATGTACCTTTTTTTTTGTACATTTTTCTTTCAGGCTTTTACGATTGTGTGGAAATCTGATTCGAGAAGAAAGAAAATTAAAGAAACGAGAATAATTTATAATTTGATTCGACACTAGAAAGGTTTAAAAAATAAAAGGAAATATGAAAAAAATAAAATAATGAAATGTATATTAATAAAGTAGTTATAAAATGTAAATAATAAAATAAATTTATATTAATAAGTGTATAATGTTACACATTCAATTAATTTAAGACTATAATATCAGGGGCCGAGCAATATTGATCCATGTTGATACACAACGGTTTGTTGTGTCTTTAGTTGTCCAATTCTTCAAGTCTCTCTGTCTCTTTGCGTACTTCGGTCGGCCGGTGGGGATACCTGCGATTGCACTCCGACGCTCAAGTCAGCGACAGTGCTCAAGTGAGAGTTCTCTGATAGTATGAAAAGCGTACCCTTTTCCCCTTTCAGAAATTTCTTTTTGTACGTTGACTTGGGTCTTGGCCGTGTGGGCCAAGTAACCGATTATTAGAGACATGCCTCGTGGTCTCAGGGTCGTGCTTGGTGACTTTCTGATATAAAGGGAATGCTATAGAAAATGTATTTGACTTATTCAATGGAAGTTATAATTATTTATTTTCCACGTGTAACCATGTTTATTATTTATTTAAGTTATCTAAAGTGTACATTTCGATCGTCCAGTGCCGACCGGTAGAAAGACATTATTTATTTAATTTATTTTTTCACACATAAATTATAATAACTATTTTCATTGATTGTTTTTAGCGGACACTTTATAATGAAAGTGTGTTTTAAAAATTTGTTTAACAATAGGTATTTTAAATTTTTTTTGTTTTATCTTATTCTTCTCTACACTTTTAAATCTAAATTATTATTTAAAAAATAATAATTAAAAATAACACTATATTACAGTGTAAATGGCTTATTAAGGGAGTAACCAGGCCAAGAAGAGGGCCACGTGTACGAAGGCACAGTTTATGAGCAGTAGAGATTCCTGCACTAGATTTTATCCAATAAATAAATCATGCTTCACTTTTTCCACCAAAAAATAATTTAAAAAATGGTGGAAAGATAATGTGCATCCGATTCAAACCACACGATATTGCGACCTTATTTTGGACCCGCGGTGGCGGTAGCGGTGGCCGGCGATTGATAGTGGCGTGGGAGTAAGACATGGGTACTACTCCTCTTTTCTTTTACTTTCCATACCAAATCAGAGAACACTGTTCTCTCCTTCTTCATTTCGGGTGACTTGTGCTTATCTGTTTTTACTGTTTCTGGATCAGTATTCTAGAAGCTTCCTTATTTTCTCTCACACTTTTGCTCACAACGTTCCAAACTCTCTCTGCTTGATTGATAGGAATTTTCATGCTTTTCTTCTTAGATCGATGCTCTGACTTCGTTTTATTTATTTATTTATTTATTATTATTGTTATTTTTGGTAAAATTATAGATTCTCGCTTCATTAAGTTGATTTCAAAGACAGAACGTGTTTGCATTTTGTAAGGACTGGATGAGTTTTATTTTTGACATTTTAGTGCAATATTTTTTTGTTTTGTACATATTACCTTGTCAGTAATAAAGCACAAATCTTTTTGATATTATTAAATTATTTTGATTATGACCCAATATTAGTTAATTTTGGGGCTGGCTTGTTTCTAGTTGTTGTCTTGAAGCTGCAAGCATTGAATATAGAGCCATGTCTACATGCGATGTATGTATGTTATGCAGGAACGAGATGATTATTAATTTAGGTAAACTTCTTAGTCCTTATTTGTATAACCTTTAGTATAAATACTTATAGGGAAAGGGAACATGAACTTAAATCTCTTTAAGTTAAAATTAACCGGTGTACCTTAGCTTTTGGACAAAGTTAAATGCCTAAGTTGATTTTAGCTTATAAAAGAAGTTCAATTTATTTGACCTTTTTCTTACTTTTTTTACATGTTTATGAAGAAGTTTATCTTAACAAGACCTATATTTAGTACTTATTGATACTAAGGTTGACTAATAAATTAAAAAAAAAACTTATCTTGACTTTGATAAGTTTCTCTGTCAAACTTTGTGAGGTTAAAAGGTACTTACACGAAAGCATATGTATGCACAAATGTGTCATTGTTTCTGTTGTTTTTTTAGCTCAGTCAAAAATTGTATCTTTTGTCTCTAGTATCACTGTATTGTCTGTTTGTTCTATCTTTTGGTGAGTTTATCTGTTTGACCACAGCTTTCATCTTACTGTGTTTTAGTATCATCAACTATACTGGGTGTTTGAGTCTACTTAGCGTCTGTACATTCTCTAGCTGTTTCGTAACTGATTTCTGTTACAGATCAGTTAGCATGTTATGTTGTTAAGCCTTGTAAATAGCCATATATCCTCGCTATGGTTACATAACAGTTTATGAGAGTGTATTTGTGAGATTACATACTGTAACTCACTGAGAGAGTATTTTGTAACTCTTAAGAGATAATTCTCCATAACTCTTTGAGAGAGAACTTGTTCTTGTTGATAGTGTGGTTTTCCCATGGATATAGATTGGAATTTGTTAACTCTCTAATCCGACCATGTTATATCTTATGCGTGCTTTGGTTCTTTTCTTGTTTCTTGAAGTTCTTGGTTTGTTTGTTGTTACAACAAATTTTTGCAGTGAGTGTGGAATGATAAACCTCTATGGGTATTGCAACATATGATGTTGAGAAATTCATTGGAGTAATGATTTCGGATTATGACGATTGAAGATAAGATAATTTATTGTTCAGCAGGGCTTTTTAGAAGCGCTTGATGGTGAATCCAAGAATGATGCCACTATGGCTGAGAAAGACAAGAAAACATTGTTAGGAAGGTTCACAGTTTAATTGTTTTAGTCTTGGTGACAAAGTGTTGAGACAAGGGTCGAAAGAGAAGATTGTTGCATGGATTTGGACTAAACTTGGAAGCTTGTATATGGCGAAATATTTGGTAAACCATTTGTACCTGAAACAAGCTTTGTGTTCATTCAAGATGCATAATGAACATCCCATTGATAAGCAATTGGATGAATTTAATAAGTTGATTCTAAATCTTCAAGACATTGATGTTGAGATTAAAGATGAAGATCATACTGTGAATCTTTTGTATTAATTGCGAAAGAGGCGTATTCATTTTAAGGCAACTTTGTTGTAGGGAAGAAAGTTTGTCTCTCTTGATGAAGTTTCAATTAGCATTTAGTTTCAAGAAAAGAAATGAAAGAACAAAGTCAAAGTCATTTGAAAGGGGTGAAGGGTTGATTCTTAGCAGAAGAACAATAAGGAAAGAAAAAAGAAAGACACCATTCTGAAATGGAAGGCCACCCTAGAAAAATTTCCATGGAAGGCAAAAGGGAACTCTGAAGCAGAAGAAGCCTCAAGGCTTTAGACATGTAACTATAGTAGAAGATAGGTATAAGTCACTAGGTGCCCTTACTGTGCCTAGTAGTGCTATCAATGCAGAGTAGATCTTCTTTTGAAGAATTTGTTCTTCTTGGAGATAACAAGTCATTCAAGATTACTAGTATTGGAGTTATAAGATTTAGACTATATGATGGAACATAAAAGATCTGCATGAAGTTAGGCATGTACCTGACTTGAAAAGAAATCTAATATCCCTTGGCAAACTGGGAAAGAAGGGATTTGGTCAAAGGTGATAGAGGAGTGCTACAGGTGATGCAAGGATCTATGATTGTTGTGAAGGGTGCGAGGAAAAAATGACTTGTATTCCTTGGAGGGTTATAAATTGGTTTTGTGTCTGTTGTTGCTGAGAAAGAATTGTCAAGAATATAGTTATGGCACTCAAGGTTAGGTCATATGAGTTAAAGAGGTTTTGTTGAATTACTAAAGCAAGTGTTGTTTGCATATGAGAAACATGAGAAGTTGAAGTTTTGTGAATACCACATCTGTGGTAAATCCTATAAGGTCAAATTCAATACAGGACAACAAAGAACAAAAGAGACTCTTTGAATATGTTCATGCTAATCTCTGTGTACCATCAAGAACTCTATCACACTCCGAGTCAAGGTATTTCCTATTAATACTCAAGGAAATTATGAATATATTTTTAGAAGACCAAGGATGAAGCTTTTGAGAATTTCAAGATTTGGAAGCATCTAGTGTAGAATGAGACAGGGAGAATAGTAAAGAGATTTAGAACAACTAATATCTTGAATTTTGTTCAAAGTTATTCAATAAATTTTGTAAATAAAATGGTATAACATGACATAGAACTGTGTTTGGAACTCCTCAACTACATGCCCTACTAGAAAGATTTTGATATGACCACTTTGGAAGAGTAAGTTGTATGTTGAAGCAAGTGCATTGTTGCCTACTTGATTAATATATGTCCTTCAACTGTTTTAGAGAGAAAGATCTTGTGGAAATTTGGATAGGTCATCTTCCTAACCATTAAAAAATATGATAATCTTTGGTTTTGTTGCTTATGCTCATATTAAGCAAGATAAACTGGTAAATGCATGTTTCTTGGATATCTTGGAGAGGTTAAGGCATACAAATTATGGTGTCTTGAGCTAAGATTCAAGAAGTGTATGATCAACTGTAATGTTACTTTCAATGAGATTGTGATGGCTTATAAATAAAAGGTTTTTGAGTTTGTTGGCGACCAAGATGCTAAGATTCATAAAGTAACTTTGATCAAAGGTTTTCTATGTTGAGATTCAAGAACTGGTAAATGCATGTTTCTAGGATATCTTGAAGGGGTGAAGGCATACAAATTATGGTGTCTATGATCATTCATGATGTTATTTTCAATGAGATTGTGATGGCTTATAAGTAAAAGGTTTGAGTTTGTTGACAGTCGAGATGCTGGGATTTGGAAATCCAACTCTGATTAAGGTGGTGCCAAGATGTTTCTCTTATTTTCTTTAAACATACCACGAGGAGTGTGAAGAATATCTTACTAAAAAGCACCAAGTTGAAGATGGTTACAATATAACACAAGGAAGGACATGGATATGCAAATTTAATTGTGTTTTCTCGTGGTAGCAAGTAAGGAGAAGAAGGAATGATTGATTGACATGAATGAAGTGATGAAGTAACATCATCATAATCATAATTGGAGTTTGATAAGGAGACTTGTTGGTGCTAGATTGATTTGTTGTAAATGGATTTTCAAACAAAATGATGAAATTTAAGGAATTGACCAAGGAAGATTTAAAGCAAGATTGGTTGCCAGAGGTTTTACACAAAAGGAGGGGTTTGATTTTAGTGATGTGCTCTCCCTCATAGTAAAGCATATATCCATGCAAATCCTCTTATTTTCTGAGTTTGATCTTGAATTGGAGCAAATAGATGTCTAGATTGCCCTCTTGTATGGAAATATGTAGGAAACCATTTTTATGAAGCAACCATAAGGGTTTGAGGTAAAAGGTAAAGACAAACAAATGGTTTTATGAGTTTATGACTCAAATGGTTTCGTGAGAAGCAAGTTTGATAAGTGTGTTTATTTCAAATTCTTACTTGACAATCACTCTGTAATATTGTTGCTCTATGTTGATGACATTTTCATAGCAAGCAATAGTAAGTTTGAAGTTGAGAAGGTGAAGAATGAGTTGATTAGTGTTTGAGAAGAAGAATTCGGGAAGACAAAAAAAGAACTTGTGGATTGAGATCATGAGAGACAAAAAGAAGAATCCATTATACCTGTCTTGGAGAGCTACCTTAAGAAAGCTTGTGATAAGTTTGGAATGACAAACTTGAAACTTGTTTCTTCACCTTTAGCTGGCATTTTAAGCTAAGTTGTAAACAATATCATGAAGAGTGTGGTTATATAGATACAATTTCATATGCAACATTGTTGGTCTATGATGTATGCAATGGTTTGCACTTGATTTGATATTTGCTTATTTTATGAGTATTATGAGCAAATTTATGTAAAATTTTGGGTGAGAAATTTGGCAGACTCTTAAGTGGATCCTGAGGCATGTGAAGGGGTCTCTTGGCAAAGTTTTAGTTTATAGTTGAACTAGAGATACTGGTAGAACAACTTTTGAAGGATTTGTAAACTCAAATTATGTTGGATGTCTAGGTACTGGGAAATCTCTCACAGGTTATGGTATTGCTATTAGTTGGAAGGCAGGTTTATAGAAGATTGTGGTTTTGTCTACCATTGAAGTTGAATATATGGCCACAATAGAAGTTGTGAAGGAAGCTGTGGCTCTGGTTTTGCTGAAGAGCTGAGAATGCACAATCAAATTACCATAGTGCATCGTGATAAAAGCTATTAAGGAACTTAGTCATGAGAGAACCAAGCATATCGACATTAAGTTGCATTTTGTAAGAGAGGAGATTGGCAGAGATTCTGTGAAGGTGAAGAATATTTCAACAAATCATAATTCCTCTGTTATGATTACAAAAAATGCTTCCAAACAGTAAGTTCTATCATTGTTTAGGGTTGATGGGAGATTGAGTGTTGTTCTGGGCTTGTAGATGTTCTTTGTCTAGTGTTAGAGAAGTTTGTTCATGAACCAAGGTGGAGATTTGTTGGTTTTTGCCCAGTCAACAAGCTGCATCTATCTCTTGTATTGTCATATCACTTGTCTATTCTATCAACTGGAGAGTTTATCTTTATGACCGAAGCTTTAGTCCGTACCTTGTTTCAGTATCATCATCTATACCGGGTGTTTATGTCTGCTCAGTGTCTGTTTGTTCTCCAGCTGTTATGTAACTGATTTCATTTACAAATCAGTTAGTATGTTATATTGTTAAGCCTTGTATATTCATATATCCTTGCTATGGTTAATAACAGTGTATTCAAGTGTATTTGTGAGATTACATACCTGATGTTTTCTGTAACTCATTGAGAGAAGTCTCTTTAACTCTATGAGAGATAACGTGTTCTTGTTGATAGTTTGGTTTTTGTGTAGATGTAGATTGAAGTTTGTGAACACTCTAATCAAACCATGTTATATCTCGTGTTTGCTCTATTTCCTGGTTCTTTTCTTGTTTCTGGAAATTCTTGGTTTGTTCATTGTTACAATTTGGGTTTTCTTGATTTGTGAGCATTCCCATAGAATTGGCTTGTTTCACGTTAGTTTCTTTATCAGTCTTTGGCTTTTCAATTATTGTTGGTATGAGAAAACTTCAGTGGAATATATTAAGGCATGTTAGAATGGAATGTAGAAGCATTTTAATTTTGTTTGGATTGGCATGGTTTTGTATTGTGAAGAGGATTGGTAAGCCGTGAGAACATGTTGAGAAGCATAGTCCGTGAACTCAAGGAGATGAGAGATGGAACAGGAAGCACGTCTAAGCGGGGTGCAGAAAGCAAGCTTCGACTCAGTCGTACAAAGTCACATATTGCTCCAGATGTTATTGCAACTACATTTGAATTTATTCAACAGGGACAATGGGCAAATCTTCCAGAAGAATTGCTTTTTGACATAATCCAGAGGGTTGAAGAGAGTGAAACATCTTGGCCTGCCCGTGCTGTTGTTGTCTTCTGTGCTTCTGTATGTAAATCATGGAGGTCTATTACAAAAGAGATTGTCAAGACTCCTGAACAATGTGGAAGGATCACATTTCCTATTTCATTGAAGCAGGTAATAAATTCTTCACCCTTTTTCTGCCCTACTCTATTATGTTTCTTACGTTCTTTTCCTTTTATGTGTATGGATAGCCCGGTCCACGTGATTCTCCAATACAGTGCTTTATCAGGAGGAGCAAAGAAAGTTCTACATATCTGTTGTACTTTGGCCTGGTTCCATGTAAGTTATTTCATTGCTGAAACCTTCCATGTGGCAGAATGCACTTTGCTTGACATAAAATCTTCTCTATATGTATAACTTAAATGGTGCTTGAATAAGATAGAAATGAACTTAAACCTTTTGATGCAGTCAAAGTACAAAAGCCAAATTTTGCTTTGTTTTCCTCCCTTCATGATCTGCTTGTCGATCCATCTTACTAAAGTTTGATAGAGAATTAGTTCTTGATATTCTATTTGAGAAGCTTGTTCTGGCTTTAATTGTACAGCAGAGAATGACAATAACAAGTTGTTATTAGCGGCCAAAAGGATAAGAAGGGCAACAGGCACTGATTTTGTCATATCCTTGGCCACAGATGATTTTTCTCGAGCCAGCAATAAATATGTTGGTAAACTGAGGCAAGTTTTTGGTCGATAGAAACCTTACCTTCTTTTCAATTTTCACCTTGCCTCTTATCATCTTTGCTGATACTCGATAATGTACTCTTGGCAGGTCTAATTTTTTGGGTACCAAGTTCACCATATATGACAGTCAACCTCCCCGTGATGCTGCAATTCAACCAAATTGTCAATCTAATAGGAGATTTCATTCTAAGCAGGTGTCACCAAGAGTTCCAGCTTGTAGCTACCTTGTTAGCACAGTTTCCTACGAGCTGAATGTCCTTTGCACTAGAGGGCCAAGAAGAATGCATTGCGTCATGAACTCTATACCCGTCTCAGCAATTCAGGAAGGGGGCAACGCCCCAACTCCAACTTCTTTCCCTCAAATATTTGATGAACCTTTTTCTCCATCACCAGCAGCGAAAGAAAAAGTTCCAGTCCCCGATTTAAACTCTGCAAGCTTATCAGAGCCACCAATATCGAGCCAAGTCTCAACTGAGCAATTAGCACTGAAAAACAAGGCTCCAAGATGGCATGAGCAGCTACAGTGCTGGTGCCTAAACTTCAAAGGTCGTGTGTCTGTGGCTTCTGTTAAGAACTTTCAGCTTGTAGCTGCTGTTGATCCGTCACATAACATTTCTGCTGAGGAGCAAGACAAGGTAATCCTGCAGTTTGGAAAGATTGGAAAAGACATATTCACCATGGATTACCGTTATCCACTCTCTACCTTTCAAGCGTTTGCCATCTGCTTGAGTAGCTTTGACACTAAACCAGCCTGCGAATGAGATGCATCACCACAATTTGATCATCATCTGCCGAGTTGTTGATTGTTAATTATGGTGGCATGCAGCTGAAAATTTAGCCGTTCAGCCTGTAGTATCCTTCCCTTGAATCGGTTGTTGATTCTGGAATTTGCTCTATTTGTTATATCGTGGTCGTCTAAAATTAAGTTATATGAAGTTTAATGATTTCTGTAATATATGTTTCCAGAATTCCTCACTAACAAATGTTTTGATTTCTTTAAAGAGTTCTTAATGTCAATGCATTATTAATATAGAAAACATTACACCAAATTTGCACGAGAATGAATTTTGAGGTAGTTATCATAAAATTTCAATAAAATTGTCATATATGGTGATTTAAGATTAGATAACTAAGTAAATATTTTTATGGTCAGTTTATAACTTGTTTTCTCGTGTAAATACTGAATTTTCAGTTAACATTCTTTGCAGATTTTGATAACGTTAAACAACCTATGATATATACCAATAATAATGAAAATAATTTAATTTTTATACATTGTTGGTTTTAAAGAATTTTACACCCTTGCTCAATTTGAAATAATTTGGTATGACTTTAAAGATAACTATTGTAAATGTCAATAAATTTACCATACATAATTTTTTGATTGAAGGATAAGGTAAAATTTTGATATGTTACGAGTTTATTGTAAAATATTAATAATTAAAATTTGAATAATAGTGATATTCAATATTTATATTTAAGATTTTATAGTATTTATGGGTTGTCAACGGAGTCAATCAATTATTCATCACATTGTTTTTCAACGTACTGTCTCTTCCTGCACCTCCACATTTTCTTCTGCCACCTCATACACAACATGAAAATACATTTTTATCTTTCTTGTGCTACTTCCATAGAGTAGTTTTCGGATTATGTAATTCAGAAACTCATTTAAAAAAAGACTTCCGGATTACATAATCCGAAAACTAAATAAGACTTATGGATTATGTAATCTAGAAAGTAATCATACATCTGAAAAAAGACTTCCGGATTATGTAATCCAGAAAGTAATCATGCATCTGAAAAAAAAAACTTGACTTTCTGATTACGTAATCCGAAATATTATAGAGGGGTATTTTTGGAAATTTGAAAATTTATGAAAGTGAGAGAAGAAGGTATGGAGGTGCAGGAAGAAACAGTCTTTTCAACGATTTAGAATGCCTCCACACTTTTAGTCTTTCAGGTCCAATATAAATTTTAGAGTAATGAAAAGCCGTCTTAAGTTATGAACCCCAAAACTAGTCAACATTCAATTTTATCATTTGTGTCTACAAAAGGTGTAAAATAATGATTTAAGTTACTCTGTAAATTAATCATAAAACAAATGGAGACAACATCTCAAGGCAAAATAATCCAAACAGAAAATGTCAAGATAGAAGAGACAAGCACATTGGAATGAGATATTGATTTATTTGAAGTTACTATTAGCTAGTAACCACATTAGAATCCTGGAAAGAATAACACAGAAGTTGCTTGTAGAATATATTCTCTAGCAGTGGAATTACATGAACCAATACTAGACAATGGTATCTTGGCCTTAGTGCCAATTTTCATCATAGTTTTTCGGTGAGAAGTAAGAAACAATGATGATGACAAAGAGGGAATAAATTTCACACAATGCACAAGTTGTTTTGTCAATAAATATAGAACTCTTGAATTTGAATCTCCAGCTACTACCATAGAGCACAAACACATGTAAAACAAAATGTAAATACTTGACAGGCACAGAGGGTACTGAATTACTGATGGCCACATTTACTGATGACAATTTTTAAGAATATTGAAGTGAAATATATTTGACATTTCGGTCAGTAGTGATTTGGTTTCAGATATTCCAGATGATATAATCACTTAATGGCGGCATCCTTTGATTTAAAACCAGGTTGGCTTCATTTACTTTTTCCATAAACTATCATCTTATAGAAGAGTAGGTGATGAACTCCCTTGAAGTAAATTGAAATGGCTGGTGTGGAATAGGATTCCTGCAACAGTGGTTTACATAGAAAGACATTAATTAATAAATTTATAACTGCATCAAAGAAATTGTTTCAAAAGTAAAGGGAGACTCACGGTCGAGGCCCATAAACTTTGATTTGCCGCACATGAGTATCCCTTCCATTGAGATGGTTTGACAACACAGCAATTTGCAACATGAAAGTGTTCACAAAGGTATCCCTGTGATTGGTGAAAGACAATTACAAGATTCAATTAACAAGTATGCTAATACGAAGGAGAAGCAGTCCTTAAGTTACATTGCATTATTTTGGTTACAACCATTGAGACTCATTCACAATATCAATTTTAGGGTAACAATGAAAGACAATCAATCCAGTGGTTCAACAGATGAAATGAAACAAGAACTGATTATTACATTCCTATGTACCAACAAACACATCTTCAAGTAGTATGACTACATATCCTACCCTATCTAATTTCTCAGTTCACAATTGGAAAACATCCTCAAAGCCTTGAACATAAATCCAGATATATAAGGAGTAAGAATTCAAATAAAAATCAGTTAGACTTCAACAAAAAAAAGCCAAGAATTCAGTCACTTCTTCAGAAGAACATTAAGCAGTAGGCACAGCATATTGCCTCAAACACAATTTAATCAAAATGCATGGTCCATGTTGATCTTATCACTCCAACAATACAACAGTAGCTAGATGAAGTCAGTCACATGGATCACATGACACCTTAACTCTATAAGTGCAATCATTGCCAGTCCCAAGTCTGACTAAAAGAGGAGTGTTGTATTAATCCCTCGACACAAGACTTGTCAAAATCTTTTTTTTTTCTTCTGTAAGTGTTTATAGAGAAATTTATTCAGACAAACTAGAAAAAACAGGATTGGTTCACTTTCACTGAGGTTCCCTTAAATTCCCTACAATAAACTATCATGTCCCCCATTAAACACTCACACACACACACTGACCAGAAAATACTTACCTAGGATCAACTCCAGACAACGATAGATAGATCCACCCAGTTGGCTTCACAAGTTCCACGGTCTTAATCTCCTACAAATGTTCCCAAACCCATCATTCATCAACAACCACAACAACCAAATCAACCTTCTCAATCAAACCCAAACTAATAAAATTACCTTCAAGTTGTGAAACCCATCACCGGCACGGATGGAAACTTTGCTAGGCGTGTAACTCTCGTCCAGCTTGAAATCCACATACAGCACAATTAGCTGCAACAACAAAAAAGATTACAAATTTAGCACTTAGAAAGCATAGTTAAATTTTATTTGCAAGAGGGGTGTGCCGTGCACGTACTTGAAGTCTAACTTTCTTCTGAAACTGAATATTAACCAAATGGGGTTGCGCTCCGTCGGATCTGAAAGCACGGAGAGCGTGATTGAGAATGCGAGTGAAGATAAGAGAAAGAGAGTGTAGCGAGTGAAGGAGTTACTGCCAATAGGTTTCGAGGTTATCGTCACGGAGAGAGGAAACACCGTTACCGGGTTTGCAAGAACTGACGCTCCAAGCGGCTTTTTTCCCCATCTCCGTTAAGTCATCGTCAACCATCAGCAATTGGTTTCCTCCGCTCAACTTTGTTTCTTCTTCGCCCTCTGATGATTCTGCTGCCATTTCTGAAACCTCAAACAACCCTACCTCTCTCCTTTTTCTTTCCCCGCTTTTATTTTTCAAGCTTCTTCAACTACAGGGAAGAGAAACCAAATGGGGAAGGATGTTGAATTGAACAAGAAAACAACAACAACAAAAGGACGATATTTTAGTTTAAGTTTTCAAGTTTTTAAAGGCTGAAATTAGGGTGTGGAAGTGAAAATCTAATTTTTGATTGTACTTGTTCTATTTGGTAAAAAGGAACAGCAACGATTGGTTTTAAAAATTAGGTTTAAAATTAAAAATAACAAATTTGGATAACAAAATGATTATACTAGTTTTTAAGTTTTTAAAAGATTTGATAATTATTTAAACCTAATTTTTAAAACAGAAAAAAAGGTTGTTTAGTTTCACTTTTAAAACGAGAGGGAAAATGCAGCACTCTTAAAATGATTATTAAAAGAACTAATTACATTAAATGAAGTCACTTTTCATATGTAATCTGATTGATTTAAACATCATATTTTTTCAATTCTGGAGGGATCTACAGAGATGTGCATAGAATCTTCAAGGGATCAGAGTTTTAGTTCTATTGTTTCCTTTTCTTATTCTATGCAGGTTATGCTGCAACTTGTGAAGGAACACTTGCATCTGAACCACCATATAGCTACGAGATAAAACAAGAAGCTTTATTGTTTTGCATAATCCCTGTAGAATTGTTGAGTGAAATATTGAAATGGCTTGTTCCTCTCTTCTTGTCCTATAATGTATACTTTAAAAAGTGACAGTATTACAATAAAAAAAACAGTTCAATCTATCTCTTTATCTGCCTAACTAAGTATAAAACTAGTTTGATGTTAAACACAGTTCACATATACACACTGGTGTAGCATATTGATTATACTTACTCTTACACATAACAGAGATTAATCTTCTAGCATGGTTGCTATTCTTTTAGGCTCTGTTTGGATTGAGGAGGGGATGTGTGAGGATTTGAGGGAGTGGATGTGTAAGGATGTGTGAGGAAAGTGTGAAGAAAGTGAGGGTGTTTGTATTGGGGTATGTTAGGGGATGTGTGAGGAAAGTTTATGGGAGTTTGTGAGTGATGTGATGGTTATGATGAAATTTTAATTTTGTTTAAATGTGTGAATTGTTACTTTACAGATTAACCCTTACTTATTAAAAAAATTAATAATAAAATGAGTTGTTTTTGTTTAAAAATGAAAAACTTTCACACATTTCGTAAATTTAAAAATTATAATTAAAAAAATATATGTTAAATGTAAATATGTATAATATA
>Ga0123342_1004380_pt1 | contig 21584 bp, 14 predicted proteins | sample Turbeawhitnodule_FD_89960 | JGI IMG/M metagenome (GOLD analysis project Ga0123342, IMG submission 89960) | Root nodule microbial communities of legume samples collected from Mexico - Turtle bean Mexico white nodule | ecosystem: Host-associated > Plants > Roots > Nodule | place: Mexico: Nepantla...
AAATTCAAATTGTGCTAGACTGCTCTGAAGAATCAATCTGTTTCATGTAAAAACAATCTGTTCTTTTTGCCTCTGGTATACTGAAAATTGTGTGTTCTTGCGAAAATTTTATAAGCTCAATTCTCCCCTCCCCTCTTGAACTTAGACACTAATCGACCCAACAACATTTACGCTTTGGGCACTTAAATTTTCAAAGTTTGAAAAATCTCTCCAAACGAAATTTAGTGAATGGTTTACCCCATATTCATCACCCTTATCAATTGTGTGAAGCTTGCTTTTTGGAAAGAATCACGGGATACCATTTGTTAAGGAGCCTTGGTGTGCGAAATTTCCTTTGGAGCTTGTTCATACAGATGTTTGTGGCTCGATGAACATATCATCAATTGAAGGTAATAAGTATTTTTTAACCTTTATTAATCATTTCTCAAGGAAAACCTAGATTTATCTATTGAAAAGCAAGGATGAGGTATTCGACTGCTTTAAAATATTTAAAGCATTTGTTGAAAGATAGAGTGGCAGACTAATTAAGATGGTGCATAGTGATGGAGAGGGTGAGTACAAGTCTAATGAGTTCAAGAGGCCCTATGAAGAACTTGGGTTATAGCATAACATAACTTGTCCCTACACACCTCAACACAACGGAGTTGTCGAGAGAAAGAGTAGAACAATCATGGACATGGCGAGGAGCATGCTTAAAGCGAAAGGTATGCCAAATTATTTTTGGGCTAGGCTGTAACATGTGCGGTATATTTGATAAATAAATCACCCGCTCGGAGTGTTCCTAACACAACTCCGATTGAGGCATGGAGTGGATTCAAACCAAATGTGCAACACTTGAAGGTATTTGGGTCAATTACTTATGCTCATGTCCCCAAGGAAGCAAGATCGAAGTTGGATGATAAGGCAGTGAAGACCATTTTCATTGGATATAAGCATGGGGGATACAAATTGTACAATCCAATGACAAAGAAGGTGATTGTCAGTCGTGATGTTACATTTGTTGAAGATGAGGAATGGCAATGGAATGCAGCAGCTGAAATGGATTCGAAAAAAATGATATATTTACGTTTTGAACGATGATGTGGAAGATGGAGTCACTCTTGAAGCACCTGCAGTTCAACCTGAAGTTGTAATTCAACCTGAAGTTGTAGTTCAAACTGCAACTATGATGGAGCGACCAAGAAGGCAGCAGTGACAACCTGTACACCTTCAAGATTGTGAAGTAAATCTTGATGATGAAGTTGATGACAATGAAGATTTGGTTCACTTTGCTTTTCTTGCAGATTCAGAACCCGTGAGACTTGCATATGTCATTCAACACCCCAAAGGGCAATAGGCTATGCATGAAGAATTGATGGCGATTGAGAAAAACAATACATGGCAGCTCACTAATCTTCCAAAAGGACACAAAGCAATTGATGTGAAGTGGGTGTACAAGATTAAAGTGAAAGCAAATGGTGAGATTGATAGATACAAGTTAAGGTTGGTGGCAAAGGGATTCGAGCAAAAAGAAGGCTATGATTACGAAGAAATATTTTCTCCTGTAGCTCGAATGGAAACAATGAGATTAATCATTGCTTTAGCTGCACAAAGGCAATGGAAAATTCATCAAATGGACGTCAAGTCTACATTTCTAAACGACCCACTTGATGAAAAGGTTTATGTAAAGCAACTGTCGAGTTTCATACAATTTGGCAAATAGGAGAAGGTGTACGGACTAACTAAGGCTTTATATGGTCTTAAACAGACACCAAGAGCTTGAAAAAAAAGGATTGATTCATTTCTCCATGCCACTGGATTCAAAAAATGTGCATCAGATCATGGTCTTTATGTAAAGACTAATGATTATGGAAATTTGCTAGTTTTATGTCTTTATGTTGATGATGTGATTTTTACAGGAAGTAATCTCAAAATGATTGGTGACTTCAAGCATATCATGATGAAGGAATTTGAGATGACTGATCTCGATCTTATGTCATACTTTTTGGGCATTGAAGTCATCCAAGGAGATGATGGAATCTTCATTCATCAGAGGAAATTTGTTGTTAAGTTTTTAAAGAAGTTTAAGATGGATGATTCAAACTCAGTTAAGACTCCAATTGAAACTGAAATTAAGCTCACGAAGGAAGGTGATGGGCGAACTGTAGATGTAACATACTTTAAGTAGATTGTTGGGAGCCTTAGATATCTCACATGTACTAGACCCGACATATGTTATGTTGTGAGTTTGGTCGGTCGATACATGGAGTCACCTCGACAAGTTCATTTACAAGCTGTAAAGAGAATTATGCGCTACATTAAAGGTACTACAACTTTTGGTCTATTTTACTCTTCATCTAAGAAGATTGAGATTGTCGGATACTCAGACAGTGATTGGGGTGGAGATTTAGACGAGAGGAAGAACACTAGTGGTAATTGTTTTATGATCGAAAAGACTGTTTGCTTGTGGTTATCAAAGAAACAGTCAATTGTTGCATTATCTACTTGTGAAGCTGAGTATGTAGCAGCAGCAAGTGTGTCAATCAGTTTGGCTCAGCAATATCATGACTCAAATTGGTTTTAATTTAGATGTTTCAATCAAGATTTATGTTGACAATGATTCTGCAATTAATCTTGCAAAGAATCCGGTTTTTCATCAAAGAAGTAAACACATTGATATTCGATATCACTTCCTGCGAGACCAAGTTGGGAAGAACATGATCAAATTGGAATACTGTAGATTAGAAGATCAGATTGCAGATATTCTCACTAAGCCTCTGAAGATCGACGCTTTCATCAAGTTAAGAGATCTGTTGGACATGAAGGTTGTTCCAAATCAAAATTAAGGGAGGAGCTCCGATACCACTACAAACAGAATGAAAACCTAATTAGTTGCCCGTGGACACAGATTACAAATTGACGACCGAACCACGTTAAATCCTGTGTTGTTTATTTTTTTTGCAGTTGATTCGTGATAAATCCTGTGTTGTTTATTCCACATGCGTTTTTCCCATCACTAATTTATTTACTGCATGAGTTGAAAATTCAGATCATCAAAATAAATAGAAAATATTGCTTCTCACTAACTGAATTCCCATAGTCTATTTTTTAAAAAAAATGGAAGGAAAAATTTACTAAATAAAAAAATAAGAAATTTAAATTTTATACTTTTGAATAAAATAAAATTTTAATTTTATACTCTGAATAAAAAGGTATAAAGGTTTAAATAAAATAAATTATTTTTTGGATAGTGTAAAGAATGTGAAATAAATGTTTATTAATTTAATAATTTTGTTTATGTGTAATTAATTTTTTTATGTTAAAATAAGTTTTTAAAGAAGTTTAATAATCTATTGGAAAAGTAAGATTATTTTAAATGATTATTAAAAAAATATTTGGTGATAAAAGTTGGAAATGATTAACAATGACTTTAGGATTAAATTTAAATTTTAAAATATGAAAATAACAAATAATATATAATTTCAAGAAAAGGTGTAATACATAACTTATTTTATACATTTACTAAAATATAAACAAATTATGTAATAATAGTTGGGGAAAAAATTATATTAAAAACATATATTATTGGTATTTAATAAAAAAATTGAATATTTAGTGATCATTAATTCAGATTTAATTTATTTGATAATTAAAGGTGAAAATACATGAAAATTATAAAATATAATTATTGTTTAAAGGAAGTTGATACACATTTAATCAAGTTTGTGTAATGGTCAATGTAAGTATTGCCTAGTAAGTTTCAAACCATTTCATCAAGCACTACTTGTGTAATTTTTTAGTTTGAACAAACAGATCAATATTGATCGATGATTTTTCATTTATACACACTTGAATGAGGAAGTTGATTATTTTTTCAGCGATGGATCATTTGTGCGACGTCAACATCATTTTGTATATGTATTGACTCTATTGAAGCTTTATTGTTAACAACTCTAACTGGACGTCGGTATTTGATTTTTTAACTTGTTTTTAGTCTTTGATATGTTGTCAAATAGTCTATTGAAAAAGTAGTTGTGTGAGATTTTCATTCTTATAAGATTTAAACATTTGTAAGTTAGATCGTAATCATTACTTCAATGTAAGTGAAAGCATTTGGATTTGTGGAGGAGATTGTAGTGGGTGAGTTTAGAAGCCTTATAGTTTATTTTGTAGATCTTATTAACTTGACACGTAGTTCAATCATTGTAAGAAAGAGAATTTTGGGACTTACAAGCTAACAATTAAGATACATGGTCATCAATTAATATTTGAACAATGTCATTTCTTATTAGACTATGGTCAATGGTTAAGGTCAGCAATAGTACAACTTTTTCAATCTTGTCTAATTGGGAAGTTCCAAAACAATGCACAATTTTTCCTTCAAATGAGTAAAGGTACATTTGTGTAGGATTCAAAACAATTTAGAAGATGGACATTTATATTAGACACCTTTTGCAGTTTGTGTTATTTCAGTTTGTGTTATTGGACCATTTGTAAATGCAACTATAATATAATAATTGAAAAAATTATGTGATTTTGTTATGCAAAATTGGTCCATTAGAAGGTGAATCTGACATTATGGAGTGAAAGAAGATTTGGCATGTTTGGTCAGAATAGTGTGTTTTCAGTTACATGGTTTTAATTTGATAGATTGTTGAATTTATAAATGAAGAATAGCATGAGCCTTGTGAGTTGTCAAATGAATGGTGTAGATTGGATTTATTATATTGGACTATTTTGAATGTAGACACACAAAACGATAAAGTCATATGAAAACATTGGTGCTGGTGAAATTCATGTCATGTGGTACATACTATTGATCAATGTTGTTTGACTAAAAAGTGAATTAGGAAGGGTTGTGCCACATTGCAATATTTTGAACAGTGTGGTATGACTAAAATCAAATTGTGAAAGGTTGTACAACTTTGCATTAATCAATGTTCCAAAATGAAAAGCAATTTCTTAAGGATTGTGCAGTGGTGCAATTTTTTTTATCAATGTGCCTTGACAAAGAGAAATTCATGGAGGACTATGCAATGATACAATTTATTGATCGGTGTTCCTTGATAAAAAAAATAATTATGGAGACATATGCAACTATACAAACTATTTTTATCAATGTGTCATAATGAAAAACAAGTTATAGATGAGAATGCAATTTATGGATATTTTTAAGTATTCGTTTAAAATTATTATTAAAATGTTATTTGCAATTAAGAAATTGTATTTATTATATGATAAGAGGTTAAATAATGAATTATATCTTAAAGATAAAAGTATATTAAATTTGCATTTTTACAAAAAATACATGGAATAATTTGTGTTTAAAAATTCGTAATCACAATTGTTTTGAAAGATTCAATTAGAATTATTTTTAGAAAGTATGAAATTTGAAAAGATTTTTTCTTATACTTGTCAATGGAATGGTATTATTATAAACTTAAAGAATAAACAAATTGAAAAGTGATATGTTGATTATCTATCATTTAAAACATGATTATTGCTATATATATATATATTATATGTTTAAATTGTTTTTTTTTTCAAGAAAAGAAAAAAGCTCGTTAAGATCAAGTCATTCCTTACAAGCTTCCGGTCAACGAGTATCAAAAAATGTAATGCAAGATTCTCGTAGCTGATAACATTATTAGATCTTAACCTTTATGTTTGAAGCAAAAATCATCTTGAAGATTTAAAAGAAGATGTCAAGATGGAGATGAACATGAAGACAAAGATGGAGTACAAATTAATACACAACACACCAATTCACAAGAAGTTTACGAGAATTACAAGTCTAGTTTGATTGTTCTTTAGTGGGTGTGAGAAACACACTTGTAATTCTTCACAACGTGAAGTTTTCCAATGAGCTTACAGTGACATCTATTTGAGAGTTAGCTCTTCTATTTTTCTGTTAGGTCTTAATCTTCAAAAGAGATTAAAATGGTATAACCAAAGGTGCTTTGTATACTTGTTATAAGCATAAGTGATTTATGTACTCATTATAACCAATAATGATTGGTGTACTTATTGTATTCAATTTATTTGATTAGTAGAACCTTTAAGCTTTGTATTAAGGGAGAACTGAAAGTATCCCATGAGTTTGGGTAAACCAATATAAACCCGTGTTGTATTATTTTCCTTGTTTGTTTGTTAGATGATGTTGTCTAATTATTTTCATGAAAAGTCTAAGGGTTCTATTCACCCTTCCTTTTAGAGTCAATTGTGCTAATAGTATTTCGTTACGTCTTGTGTACTAGACTCTTGTTAGATATAGTTGCTTAAACAATAAGGGGTGAATTGTTTTAATAAAATTTTCGCAAAGTTTGGAAGTAGAGTGAAAAATTATGAAAAATTAACCAATTGATTTTTTGTCCAACTCAATAAATTTTATGTTTTAAGGTTATTTATAGAAAATCAACCTATTGTTTTCTCGAAACAACTGATTGTTTATACCAACAGAATATAAAACAAAGTTAAAATAGTTTATAAGAGAAGAGATAGAGATAATCACACAAGAGGTTTATACTGACTCACTTTTAACTAAGAGCTACATTCAATCCACAGCTAATCACTGATCAAACCTAGATTACAAACCACACCCCAACAGTGACGATCTTGAACCCTTCAAGAACACACACCACTCTTTGGCAACACCACAATTTTCAAAAACACTTTTCTGAAACTACCTTATACAAGAACCCACAAAAATACAATGTTCAAGAATAAGAGAATAGAATACACCTGGGCTTTACAAAGCTATAGTTCATAAGTATACAAAACTCAATCCTATTCCATACACTTGTGATGATCCAAAGTTATTGAAATCTTGAAAAACATTTTTAGTAATCTTTCTTTCTCAGAGACTTGAAAAAAAAGATCAAACAACCTTTATATAGACTCAATCAAGTGGTCAAAGTTGTTAGATCACGAATCAAAAGCAGTTGGGAGCATTTAAAATAGTTAAAAACACTTAACAGAATTTTGTTATAAAAACAAGTTGTTTTCCAACACAATCAATTGAAATAAATTTTTTATTAAGGTTTCATAAAAACAACCAATTGTTTTATCGAAATAATCGATTGTTTTTATTTGACAATAGAGAAAAAATAAGCAAAGCTTTTCCAAATCATTTTGAAAACCACTAAGTGTCAAACAACATGTTGTTTCGACAATTCATCAGGTTTAAAAACTTTTCTTAGCCTCAAACCTTTGAGTGACAGCTTTGTCAACTGGTTGATTTGGAAAACAACTGAATAAAAATTTCTTAGCTTTTAAGAAAACATTTATTTCAAAAGAGATAAAGATCAAATGAGCTTGAATCATTTCAAGGAGTGAATTAACAAGTTAAAAACACACATCAACAGGGTCTTCAAGCTTTCCACACAGATTTAGAGACATCAAAGCATCTTGTTCACAACTCTTTCATATGCAAACTTTCCAATGGTGGAACATACATTTGTAGACAGTTTAATGAAACAAGTGGACAGTTTATTGTAATCACTATATCAATTAATTAGGTAGATTTTAGTTAATGTTCCAACTAACTTGTATCTATTTTGTCTCTTTTATAAATTTGAATTATATAGGTTCCTCAAAGATGTAATGTGACACAATAACAACTCAAGTTGATGGTTGTATTCATTTATTCTTTATCATTCAATTATGTGTTCTTCCTCTCCATCGATGTGATTTGCTTTATTTACACAATTTTTAATTATTCATTAGTACTCATTCAACACCTTGTGCACAACATTGTTCGATCTTTTATTTTACATGTGAAACACTCTTGTATGAAGATGATCAATATTTGTTATTTTTGCATGCTTCTAGACTTTTCTTCTTATAAGTATCTTCAAAAGGTGCCCATTGGAGGCAATATGTGTTCTCTTCATATCTTTTGAGCCTTTATGCTTTTTAGGTAAGTATGCGTTAGAGTTTTTTCATGTTTTTTGTGATTGATATTGCTACTGCAAAGTTTGATTAACTTTTATACAAAGTCACCTACTTTCACCATAAAAGGTGTGAACACACACATGATCTTAAAAGTCATGCCTTAGTTAGATTATATCTTAAAAGTTGTGTTCAACTTGTGTCATCTATAGACAAGTTGTATATGTGCATAAAACATGTAAGTACATTTTGTGTTGGTTGCTTCATTTAATCATATTCAAAATTGTTACATATGTACATATGGTAGAAAAATTTAATTCTTAAGCTTCGTATTATGACTCTTTAGGTTTATGTTTACACTTTGATGCTCATGTGATTTGTTGCTTAAAATTTAAGTCCTAGATATGTCTTATTAAAACATTAGTACATCAAAATTTAACTTATAATAAAAACACTTGAGTGTTCGGTCATCTAATCCTAGTTATACAATTCAAATTATAACACTTAAGTATAATAAAACTAAAGTATGAATACAAAGACAAATTATTATAAATTAAATCATATTAAGAGTTCCCATGGTTTTGTTAATTGTGTTGAGTTCTTTTCGAACTCTATACCTTAACTTTTAGTTAAACTATCTTTCTAAGTATGCTTAATAACTTACACTCTTCTATTCTTTCTCTTGATTTAGTTATGTCTTCCATGGTTCATGATCATGTGAAATTACGGTGATAATAAATATTCAATAATAAATGCAACACCATCACATTAAGGAGAGATTATATTAATATGATGAGAACTCAATAGTTGATGGAGAGGTGACATAACACCATTTTTCCATCTAATAAGAAATGAATGAATGTCTCATTAATCTATTTCACAATATATAATTAAAATTAAAATTATTAATAATAAAATCTTTAAAGATGAATAGTATTTTCCTATAGTATTGTGATGATTTTTTATATGGTGCAAGTGTTTTTGAATGTTTTCAATTTAATCTTATTTAAAAAAAAACAAATCTATGGTACTTTTCCCCTTAAATTATGGTGAAGATGTTATTATATTAACTTATTTAACTCACTCGTCTCTTCCGCTAACAAGTGAATTTTAATTGATAATTTATTATTCATCCCTTTTTGTCAAGTAATATCATTGTAACAATATTACCATTAATATGAGGAAAGAACCATATTAATTTTTTTTAAATAGGATCAAATTATAAACATTCAAAATAATGAGATATGAAAAAAATTATAAACCATTTAAAAATAAATGCGGTTAGCGGAAAAAAATAATTAAAAAAGTGGTCATTTAAAAAAAAATACAATAGGAAATATGAATCTGATTTTGTTATGGGCAAAATAAGCATAATTTAGTTAAATAAAAAGAGAAAGAGAGAAGATTTTAGCAGCTAAAATTGTGCAATTGCAACTCGGCACAGTGTGGTGGGGTATTGGTGTTCGTCGATGATCACCCATCCTCCTCGAAATCTCTAATCTTTGTGTAGTTTTATTGTCTCCGTCATCGATCACCAACGTAGATTGCACTCAAAGAAACAATGGGTTTAGGTTTTGTAGTCGGATTCTTAGGCCTTCTCATTCTATCTCACGCAGCGTATTCCACCATCCAATGTATACATATCCTCACCATGGTCCAAGTTTTTTTTTTTCTATTTATTTTATGTCTTTGAATTTTGTTGAGAGAAATAGCTTCAGGGCTTTGATGCACACGGATCTGAACTAAAATTCGGATTTTGTATGGTTGCAGACAGGGGTTTGTTGAAGATTAAGGAGGAAGAATTTTCTGGGCCTCCTTTGAATGTGAGTGTTGATTTTGGGGTGGTGAGTTTGGTTTTGTGTTGTTGGAACAATTTAAATTTTAGATTTTGGGATTTGCAGGTGGTAATTGGGGTGTCTCTAGGACTAGCGTTTTGCATGTGGGCTTCACTAACCGTGACAGGGAAGTTTTTGTCCATCCACCCTAACTCTGAAGAGAATAGGTAATTACTTTTTGTTTTTTGTTTTGCCTTTTGAAGGTTTGATTCTAGTGCGAATTTGAGCTTATGGTTGATTTGGTTTTGCTTTCTTGCTGAAGTGTTATTATCAGCACGGCCATTCTAATTTTTTGAAACTTACAACTTGATCAAATGAGATTTTCTATGCTTCCTTGACTTTGGGAAGGAAACAGTGATTTTTGTGCAATAGCTTTAAACTAGATGTGTTCGTTAGCCTTGTTTGAATTTGGGTGGAGAATGACTTCTGGGGAAATTTTGATGTTAGAAATTAATCTTGGAAGATTGATAGAGTTTTATGTTTGAGGTTGTGGATTTATAATTTTGGATGAGTTGTGGTTCATGAGCCTGGGTGAAAATTTTATTTTGGGACTCAGAAGAACTACTTTCGCGATGGTGCAAAAATTTATGTAATATATGGCATCTTATATAAGTTGTTAACTATGTCTGTCTTTTCCTTTAAAGCCTGGTCTCTCTACCTTGAACCAGTTCGGTAGTGTTTATTGGTCTTTCCTTTAGTCAAAGAGCATACTGATACAAAGATGAGGAAATATGGATACAGACTCTTCCAGAAGAGACCCTTCGTCCCTATTCCACTCCAAAACCAAAGAACCCTCTCTTCTCCTAGTTATACAGCCCAACTGTCACACCAACCAGCTATAACTGTGTAATCATACCAGTTGCTAACTGCTATTTCTGCTACTAACTGATTCAAACCAACTGAGGTATTTAGCACATACTTTGGTAGCAAGAATGAAGGTATATTGAAGTGAAAATATAATAGGTGTCGAAGTTAATAGGATTGGCAAAAGTTTGTTTTACTTCCACTATCCATTCTTGATTGGAAGATAAAAGCAGAAAAAAATTCAAAATCATCTTTAACCACCTTGCTTGTTAGGAGTTTGGAACAGAGACAAATACTTCTACGCAAGAGTAAACTAGCATAGTAAAATCTCATGTTTAGTACAGGGGATTAAATAATTGGTTTCTTTCATTTTTATACCTAATTAATCTTTTTCTTTTCCTTTCAAACTAGAGGAATAGTTTGTTGAGATGAGGATTAATTAATTCAATTTTGATATGCCCATTTCAGATCTATGAAGTTATTTGGCATTTGTTTTTTTATATTAATTTTGGATTGGGCAGTTACAGCTTATGACGTGAAAGTTATACTGATATAGGTTGTGTTGTTGACTACTTTAAGGCAATTAAGGTGTAGAATTGTTATTCCTTGTGTTTTGAAGGAGTAAACTTTTCACTTCCAATATCTTTACAATTTACTTTTCAGTTTTAATTAGTTTTCTTTAATTTCTTACAATCCCCTACCTGCAACTAATATCTTCTTGATATCAGCAGTGGAGAAGTTTCTCTTCAACCAAGATGTACTTTGTATTTGGTTTCTTAGTTTCCCTTCTTTGTAAACTTGAACACCCAAACAAGAGCAATTGATTTCCCCTTCTGTCCTTTTTTCTCCTTTTCCTTTCCCATTATTTTACCTCCTCTAAACAACTTCCAGTTCCAATAAAGAAAATCAGTCATCCCTATCTTTACATAGGAAAATGTCCATTCGTGTACCATAGAATTGTTAAGCTACTTATGTTAGATTCTTCATTCATAATCTTGTACATTAGATGATAGGTAATTGGATTGACAATTATGCTCAATATGGCGTTATCTATAAAAAAAACCATAATTTGACAGTTCCTCATCATGACATGAATATGTTAGGCCTCTTACAAATACATATTATAAGAGGAGAACCGAGATTTAGGCTTTTAGTAGGACTATATTGTTTTAGTAGTTATTAACTATTTTAGAAGTTATTAGTAGGGGCAAGTGTAACTACCTCTAAGTAGTTATTAGCAAAATAAGAAATACGAGAAGAAGGAAGAGAGGGAACAATTTTTTTGTAAGTGGTTTTCGAGAAGGGAAAGACCAAGGTCTCAACATCTTGGGAGGAAATCTTTGTATTTACTCTATTTTACTCCATTTCTAGTGTAATTTGTAATTTTGTATGGTTCAGTTGAATAAAATCCAATCCTTATTCTTATACCAGTTGGGTCTATCAACTAGTATTAGAGCTAACAAGTTCTTGGAGACCATTCATGGTTTCGATGCGCATGGAAGTGGGGGTGGAGGCATTTGAGAGGGGGATCGAAGGTTTGTTAGCGATGCGTTAACAATAGTGAAGAACGATGAACTAAACGAAGTTTAGGCCTTCGTGCGAGACATGACAAAGAGAATAGCGATGGAAGCCAAACAATCCCAAAGGGAAGCACATAGGGGAGCCATAATGGTGGACGACACAAAGTGGATAGGTGGAGGAAGTTAGAGATACCTATTTTTGATGGAGAGGACACAAATAGTTGGACAACCAGAGTGGAAAGGTACTTTGATTTGAAAGGGATGTCAGGAGAGGAGAAATTATAGGTGGTTTTGGTGGCAGTGGAAGGAAAAGCGTTGACCTGGAATCAATGGTGGGAGTTCTCTGGGCACCAACTGACTTGGGAAGATTTTTGGCTAGCAATTATTAGGCGTTTACAACCAACCATGGTTAAAAATCCTGTTGAATTGTTGTTAGGTCTCAAGCAAACAGGTTCAATGGAAGAATACAAAGAGAAGTTTGAACTCTGTGTTGGTCCGTTAAAGAATGCAGAACCAACGTACTTGAGGAGCATATTTTTGAATGGGCTCAAGGAATTAATTAAAGCAGAATTAAAGCTCTATCCAACAAAAAACATGGTTGATTTAATGGATTGTGCATAGAGGGTGGATGAGAAGAACCAGTTGGCCACAAAAGGGGGAAATTCAGCAAGTATGGTGAGCATGCCAATGAGGACATATAGCCGTAACCCCAGAGTGACATGGGAATAGGGAGTGAAGTGTGGTGAAATTGGGAGTTCTACAGAAGAGAGAAGTGAGGTGAAACATTGTTATACCTGCAGAGCAAGAAGCTTTAGAAAGTTAACAGATGTATAGTTACATGAGAAGTCTAGGAAGGGGTTGTGCTTTAGATGTGATGAAAAATTTGGTCCAGTTCATGTGTGTCTAAACAAACAGTTACACATTTTAGTGTTGGCCGAGGGGGAAGAAGGGGATGCAAAGGGTGGTTGATGCTTTATCTATAAAAATGACACTTTTAGCTTTGTCCTCAGACCACTTTGAACAAATAGATGATCGAGAATATGAAATTCAGCAAGATTCTCAGCTCCAAGGGATAATTCATGTTCTTATACAAGATCCTAATTCCCATTTGGGCTATAAATTTTAGAATAAAAAGCTATTTTATAAACGTCAATTAATGCTTCCAAAAGACTCTTCTCGAATTTCCTTCTTATTACATGAATTTCACAACTCAAGTTGTGGGAGACATTAAGGTTTCTTCAAAACCTATAAAAGAATCTCTGAAGTTGTGTATTGGGAATGCGTAAAGAAGGACATCCAACATCACGTAGCTACGAGTGAGACATGCCAAAGGAATAAATTTCAACCTTTATCTTTGACAGGACTTCTTCAACTACTTCCTATACCAAATTGTGTGGGTTGATATACCCATGGACATCATTGAAGGGCTTCCCAAGGCTTAAGGAAAAGATGTCATCCTAGTGGTGGTTGATAGATTAGATTGACTAAATACGCTCATTGCCTTACACTAAGCCATCCATTTACTACAAAAGGGGTTGCTAAATTTTTTATCATTGAGGTAGTTATGTTGCATGGGTTTACCTCTTCTATTGGATCAGAATATGACAAAATATTCCCAATCCACTTCGGGTTAGAATTGTTCAACTTGGCCGACACAACTCAAATTTAGCTTTGCATACCATCTCCAAACATATGGCCAAATTGAGGTGGTCAACCGATGCTTATAGACCTATTTAAGGTGCTTCACTGGAACTAAGCCTAAGCAGAAGTGGTTAAGTTGGGTTGAGTTCTAGTTTGACACTAACTGCAACAACTCTTTGAAATTGACTTCTTTCAAAGCATTGTATGGTCGCAACCCACACCATTTTCTGAAAGGAGCCACTATTCCCTCAACTATGGAAGAGGTGAACATGATGACCAATGACAGGGATCAAATGTTACAAGATCTGAAAGGAAATTTGGTCAAAACACAGAATCAAATGAAGAAGTATGCTGACCAATCTAGGCGCCCACTACTCTTAGCTATTGGCGATTGAGTGTATCTCAAGTTACAACCATATATGTTGCAGGTGACATCAATTGTCCCGTGACGGAGGTCAAGTGGGCCAAGTCACAATCAAATTGTGGTGTTTGGGCTGTTAAGCTCTTAAGTAGAATGTGTTGCACCTTGACTATCAGTTTTAACTTTTAGTTTAGTGGTAAGTGCTCAATCCAAAAATTGGTACTAGAGTGAAGGCATGAGTTCGATTTCCAGTGGGATAATTGTTCAAGAGGAGATTGTTGTAGGTTGCACAATATTAACAACTCCTCAGCCTCTACCACCTATGTTATTGGAAGAGTTGGAATTATAGGTAACACCAACTACTATGAAAGCAATGCAACACAACTCATGGGACTATCAAAGTGCTTATCATTGGATTGACCTGTCATAATTTGAACCTTCTTTTCACCTTGAGGGCAAGGTGACTCTTTTTGGGGGAGTATTGTTAGGCCTCTTATAAGTAAATATTATAAGAGGAGAGACATGATTTAGGGTTTTTAGTAGGACTAGATTGTTTTAGCAGTTATTAACTATTTTAGTACTTATTAACAGGGGCAAGCATAACGGCCTCTAAGCAGTTATTAGCAAAATAAAAAATAGCAGTTATTAGCAAAATAAAAAATAGGAGAACAAGGAGAAGGGGAAGGGGCAGTTTTTGGTAAGTGGTTTTCGGGAAGGGAGAGACCAAACTCTCAATATCTTGGGAGGAAACCTTTGTATTTACTCCATTTCCAGTGTAATTTGCAATTCCGTATCAGTTCAATTGAATAAAATCCAGTCCTTATTCTTATACTAGTTGGTGTCTACTAGAAGGTTACTAGAAAGTTCAAGCTTAGAGGTTCCAACCATTGAATTCCCCATCCACATAATCATTTATTTCATCGAGGTTACAATTTACTGAACAAGAACCTACTTTCTACTTCGTCATACAAGTGTTAGTTGCACCCTCCGTTAAAGTATGGCATGATGCGTGATGTATTGATGTTTTCGTATAAAACTATGCTGCCTAATACAAAGTAATACTTTTCACACAATTTTACACCTATTTTGTTATTATTGGATATGTTGTTAGTTGTTACCGTTGGTATGAGATATCAAAGATGCGTGACGTGAGTGGCCATTGGTGGTAAAACATTGTGTTGGAGAGGACAAGAGTAGCATGCAAAAAGTGTTAAAATATTATTGATATATAGTTTAATTATATTTTTAGTCCTTGAAATTGAGGGTAATTCTAGCTTTGGTCCTCCAAATTTAAAAAATCTTATTTTAGTTCTACTAAATTGAAAAGAATATGGTTTTAGTCTCTAAGCACTAAAAGGGATCAAAATGAGCATTTTAAATTGTTTTTAGTTTCTCAAATGTACTGATTAAAGACAAACTATTTTACTAGATTTGAAGGAATATAATAAACTCTTTTTAATTTGAGAAACTAAAAGATTATCTATAACAAATTTCAGATATTAAAAACATAATTAAACCTTGATATATTCCTTTGCTAAGGAGTTTTCTCTTTCCAAACCTTAGTAATTGTTGTCATTGGCATAGAAATTAATTTATACCTAAGCTAATTTGTAGAAATTCTCTTATGAAACTTTTACTTTTAACCGTGCATAAATTATGAGGAAACTATTTGTTTTTTAATTCTCTTATAAACTTCATAAGAGTGTTTCTGGAATAGTTTGTCCAAACATATCTTTAATATGATTCTATTGGCAATATGAGTTGTTATGTTTGTAGTGGAACCCCAATCCAATTACCTAGTTTTTGGCTTTGGATGGATGCAGGATTGTTTCTTTACCAGCCAATATGGACTTCATGATCTTCAACCATCGATACCAAGTATCTCCTGTAGAAACGGTTGCGAAGCTTAGCCATTGAGTAGTTTTATATGATTGGAGCAAGTAAGCTTCCTTTCTTATATGTGGATGAAAATTCTTTCCTGGAAAAATGAATAACGTATTTGTGGATTTGATGAGTGGTGGTTGATGAGTTTTGCAGATTTCTTTTGTAGCTTTAAGTTTTTGTACTGGGCACCTTCATGTTGTCGTAATTTTGGCAGGATGTTACTATTAGAGCTATATACTTAATTTGACCATCCTTGAGTTCATTGTAGGAATATTAGCATTGTATTTTTTTGAAATGAAAGGCAAATGAAATGATTCATGTCGCGAAACGTATTATCCTTCTGAAATTATGGGTGACAAAATGGATGGATGAGATTAATTTATTGTCTATTTGAATATGGAATTTTAAGATAAATTATGAGTGTTATATTATCAATATTATCTATTGATAAGTGTCAACAAAGGTTGCATTATTTACTTATTTTTCAATCAATAACATGAATGTTATTTTCTTGTTGATGTAACTCAAAGTTGTTTCCCAACCAACATTTGTTTCAGTTTTCTTTATCAATATTAAATGGGATTTTTTTTGTCAATTAGCTACACAAATTTTTCAACCTTCGAACAGTTGACAAGAAAACCTTAAACAAAAATGTCGTAAAATAATTATGTCGTAAAAACAATAATGTCGTAAGAACAATCATAATTAATATTAGCCTAAATAATTATGATCGACATCTTCTGTAAACAATATCAGTGTCAATTAAAAGACTTTATCAATGTCAATTAAAAAAATTGATAAATTAACAAAAAAAAAAGAACATTAACCAATATAACAACTATTGACCAAAAAAAAATCGATATTACTATTTTAAATCACTAAGAATGATTTACTATTTAAATAATTTTTGTATTTGATGATAATTAAAATACTTATCTAAATAAAAAAAATAAAAATTTAATAAATTTAAATTGTCTTATTTAAATAAAATATTTTAAAAATAGAATAATTCAGTAAATTTAATATATTATGAAACGTATGATTAAATTCATATTGTAATGGAAAGGATATTTTGATTGCTTAAAATATTACTGAAAAAAGTCGATTCGTCTTTGATTAAAAATCCATGTATTACCAATTTTATCATAAACGAATATTTAATTTTATCATATTATCTTCGGTTTTATGCATAAGAAAAACATTTCATTATTAAGAAGATTACTAGGCAATTAAATTAGTTAAATTAATTATGTCATACATTTACATTTTATTCAAAAATATTTATAAAATTAATTGATTTAAATTGTGGTTATAGTTCTATAAAAAGGGTGGTGTTTCTATTTAATGGCATTACTTGATGTAAACCTTAAAATTTGAAAGAATTTTGATGAAATGCTGATGCTTGCGGCATTTAAAGAAAAGAATTAGAAAACAATAAACATGTAACCAAATAAAATAGAAAATGAATAAAAGAGATGAATCCTAAAAAATAAGTGCAAAAATATTCGTCACCTTAGAAAGCTTAGCAAGAGAACTCTCAGGTTTCACAAAGATTATTAACAAAAGAGAAAATTGCATTCAATCTTAAAAAGTAATTTCTACAAGGACTCTCCTTTTATAGAAACATGGCATGACCACCTTTGCTAATTAAAGAATAATTTCATGTGTGTTTAAATTTTTAAATATATTAGACTATTTAAATTAACTAAACCTATGTTTAACACCTAGTTAACTCTTGACTAACTATTCACATGAGTGACTCATTGATTTAAGGAAAAAATACATGATTGGTTAAGGAAGTAATTTCAAGATTTAAGGAAAAACTAATGATTACATGTACGAGAGAAATAGGTGGCTCATAGGATAAGGAAAAATCATGTGAAATAATTGCAACCAATCATGTGCTTTTGAAAATGACATGTGTGTTGGTTATAAACTTTTTATATCACAACCCTACACACGGAACTTGACTAATCATGCTTCTTTGAATTCCTTTGGATAATGTAAGGACTTTAAAAATTTGCATGTTTCTTTATTTTTTTCTCTTTCATAGTTTGGAGCACCACTCTTGTAAATCTCTTTTGGAATATTTTTTTACTGCACATTCTTTATTGTTCTTTGTTATGTTTTTCTTTATTCTTTTTTCTATATCTTTAACAAGTTTTTTTATCTTTCTTATTTACATTTTCTTCGGGGAGAATTAGTTTAAAATTTCTTTTGCATTACATAGAGAAAAATCATATACATTAAAACTATGACTCACACCATACTCATTAGCGAGATCTAATTGGTATGCATTATTTTACTACTTGAAAATGGTTATGTCCCCTATCTTTAAAGTTTAAATTTTCTAAAATTTGAATTTTTTTTTTAAGTGAAATCATACACATCTTCAGGTTAGAAGATAACATGTTTTTTTTTTCTCTATTAACACTACTTTTATATTTTTTTTCATCCTTCTTTCTATCACTTGTTTGACTTTGATATATAGATCTTTTATAAATTTTTCTCTTTCATTTGGAGCTCTACACATTATTTTCTTTGGAGTAGGAAGAGGATATACTTCAAGGGAATCCATGGATTAAACCCTAAACAATCTAAAAAGGTGAGTGAGAAGATGTAGAATGAACTACTCTACTATATGTAAACTCAAAATGAGGTATATGTGTTTTTTACTCTTTGAGATTTTTAATAATCATGCATCTAAGAAATTAAGACCACTTTTGTTTGACCATCTATTTAAAGATGATAAGTATTTGAAAAAAGATGTTTAGTACATAATTTATTTAAAAAAAAATCCTCCAAAAATGACTAGGAACTTAGTCTCTGTCATATACAATACCTCTAAAATGCCTATACAATCTAACCACTTCTTTAAAAAATAAATTAACAATAAAGATGCTTAATCTACTTTGTAGCAAATAATAAAATGACATTTTTTAAAACTTACCAACTACAACAAACATTGAGTCATGTCTATTTCTTATTCTTGACAATACAAGTACAAAATTTATTGAAATATCTTTACAAAAAATGTTAGGAATTAGAAGGGACGTATATAAACCTTGTGGTAAGACTTGAGACTTGGTCTTTCTACAAATATTTCATTTTTCAAAAAAAAAATTGAAACTTCCTTTCTGCAAGTGAAGCCAATAAAAATGTTCTTTCAAAAAATTTAAAGTCTTATTAACACCTAAGTAACCCATAAATCCACCTTCATGAGTCTCCTTTATTACAAGTGTTCTTAAGAATCCCTTTACTACACAAAAGTTTTTGTCTTTAAAAAGAAATCCATCATTAAGGACAAATGATGACATCCTATTAATGAAATAACATGCTATAAAGAAAGCATCCTACCAAAATTAGTGAGGAAGATGATTACGAAGAAGAAATGTCCGAGTAACTTTAATAGGATGTATATTTTTACATTTGGTTACTCCTTTTTGTTAAGAATTATTAGGACACAGAGTTTGATGAAGGATAGCACTGGATGCCATAAACTATTAAAATTGATTAGATAGATATTCACAAGCATTGTCATTGCAAAATCACGTATGTATATACTAAATTGTGTTCTAATTTCATTAAAAAAAGGTTGAAATAACAAAGTTAACAAAATATTTGAAACCAGAAGAAGTAACACACAAGAATGACTCTAAATATCTGAATGAACTAAAAAAAAAGAGACAAAATTTGTTTACTAAAACTATCAAGGAAATACTAACAAATATATTTCTTTAATTGACATGAATCTATTCAAAATAGATAAATTTGTCAACTGACATGTTCTAATTGTACATGAATCATCATTAGAGAAATCGGCAATGCACATATCAATGGGGATGGAAAGAAATAGTAAAGGTCATGTGCCTCACATTTGATGTCAGTCATTCGACTCAATAATGCCTGATCTTTCTAGTGAAGCGATTGAGTCAATCAAGTAACAAATAGTAAATTAAAAAACAATTAAGAACATAATCAACACTAAGAAATGAGACGGGTTAGGTAGTACCAACACCGCAAGCTTGTGTTTGTGACCCAAAGATCTAAGAGAAGGAGATTGAGAGAGAAAGCATATGAATTACCAATGTGAGCCACCAATGTAGTCTTACTAGTGGATTAACATGTTGCGCACCATTTAACTGAAGATGCCTAAGCAATATTGTGTGGACGAAGGGTTTTTCCATGCAGTTTTCAACACCTATCAATTGTATGTCCAATGCAATGGTAATGTTCACATTTTGGACAATTTTTAGAATTAAGTATGTGAGAGCATTCAGAACTAATACTTTGTGATGCAAAGACAATGTTTTCACCTGCAAAGTCCACGTTTTTAATTCTGAGGAATACAGCGGAGCATAAATTATGTGGAAGGCAATAGGGTTTATTGGTGATCGCAAAATCTGATCCGGTAGCAACATACTCATGTGGCAAGCCATACAAGCCCAAAGTCATAAAGAACGTATTGCAGTGCGATTCTCAAGTTTCTTCTTCATATTTGTAAATGGAGGAAGGAGCTCACTAAAATCATGTAAGGTAACATGAAGCCACCCAATATAAGCATACACAGAACCCTCAAAACGTCGCGAAGCAAGTGTCTTGGCACACGCCATACAGATGTTGCCTGTCATTGGTATAAAGGACATGAGCGTCACTCCTCCAAACTGATGCACAAGTTTGAGTGAAGTGTGAATTGTGCATTTAATAACACTACGGAGTTGAGCATTAATCTTTATCAATTGTTCTCGATTTTTTGTAAGAACAAATCCAATAGGGGTATTAAGATGGGATTTGTAGTCCAACCCACTTACCCATAATCCGATTTGGGACAAGGCCAATAGTTAGACCCACTCATCTTCTTTATACTAACAATATGGTTAGAAAATATATAAGAATCTATTCTGGAAGTTGATGTGATGTTAGAAGACAATTTTTTTCTAGAAAGTTGTTGGAAAAAAATAAAATAAAAATTGAGGGCGGAAAGTTGGTGAGTTCAGCATGATCCAAGCCTGTGTTTGCTGGAGATAATGGTGGTTGTTGGAACATCGCCGAAAAACTCATCAAAGACGGTGCTAGAACACTGAAAGCAAACTTGAGAGAAAGGTTAGAGAACTAAAATCCTCAAATACCTCATTCTCCTCAAGTACAACTCTAATCTGAGTGTCCTGATATCCTTACTTACACTACTTATTCTATTAGGCAGTTATCCACCCCTGTCCAACTAGTTATTAGTCACATCTATATTCCCCTTTACCTTTTACTTATCTATCCTGAGCTAGACCAGACCCTTTTAATAAGTGGTCTGCTATCAGTTAAATGCTGAAAGGGGAAAAGAAAAAGAAAGAGAATGCTTTTATTAGCAAGGACTGATACATAACACGATTAACAAAGCTCATTGTTCTTTTCCATGCTTTGTATGAAGATACCAGCAAAAACAATAATTGTGCTGCAGAAGACACATGGCAAATGCATTGCAAGAAAAGGTACCTTTGGAGAGTGGCTCAACATGGCATAAAAACAAGCATCAGTTAGGAAAAAAACGGTACTATGAATCTTGTGAAAAAGTTGCATTAAAATGTTCTTCTGTACCATCATATATTATATTATATTATGTTATAGATTATAATACACCAATTCAGAAAATGTTTGGTCTGAGCATACATGGTTAGC
>Ga0123342_1004381_pt1 | contig 21582 bp, 13 predicted proteins | sample Turbeawhitnodule_FD_89960 | JGI IMG/M metagenome (GOLD analysis project Ga0123342, IMG submission 89960) | Root nodule microbial communities of legume samples collected from Mexico - Turtle bean Mexico white nodule | ecosystem: Host-associated > Plants > Roots > Nodule | place: Mexico: Nepantla...
AATATGAATAATATTAATAAATATTAATAATATGAATAATATTAATAAATATTAATAATATGAATAATATTAATAAATATTAATTATATGAATAATATTAATAAATATTAATAATATGAATAATATTGGTAATAATAATTATATTAATATGTATAAATTATGTTAATAATAATAAGTATAATAAAAATGATAATATGATCAAAGAATTTGTCTGGTTTAGTGATTAACTCTACCCCTGGGCACTGGAAGGTCTTTTGTTCAAGTCTTGGCTGCAGCAGTTTCCTTGCAATATTAATATGGGGCTTGGGTTCGAGTCCTATGACGTGGGTTCGAGTTCCATCTTTTGGGCTCGTATGTAAACCTGTCTTACATACGGATTTCGAGCTGTATGTAATTCCAATTTTTCTTGTAGTGGGTGTTTTGTTCTGAAATTTTTATCATGCGTTTGTCACGGTGTCTATTGAGTTTTGGCTCAACTTTGAGCCCCAGATTCGTCCCACAAGACTGGAAATAAACTTTTTATTGATCACTGACAAGGCTAAAAGAAAGGTTCGATTGTGTGTGAAACTGTTTGATTTTTTACATAGGTGAATACTCATCCGTTTAACCTGAAATTTGTCGCGTTTTGCCTCGAATTCAGTGGAGATTCTTACGTGGAATTTCAGGAAAAATATTTCGGGAGAATTTTATAGAAATTTTTGCACAAATCAAGGCTATCCTCTAACAAAACTTGTTTCTGCAATTTTTATTCTGCGTCCGTATTACGCTGAAAAAAATTCACACAAGTACTTTCATATGTTATTTGCACCCAAGTAAGGAGGCACGTCCATAAACGATTCACAAAAAGAAGATACGCGGAAGAAAAGCCATAACGTTTTGTTTTCGAAACACCAATTTTGTTCACTCTCGGTCTGGGACTTACTACGCCTTACTCCTTGGGTGTTTTGGTCTAAAATTCTTACCAGAAGTTCGTCACTGTGTCTTTTGAGTTTTGGCTGCGATTTGAGCCCCAGATTTGTCCCACCAGATTGGAAACAAACTTTTTATTGATCACTGCCATGGCTGATAGGAAGGTTCGTTTGTGTTTGAAACTATTTTGATTTTTTTCGTGGGTGAATACTCATCTGTTGGACCTGAAATTTGTTGCGTTTTGTCCCGAATTCAGTGGATATTTTTGCGTGGAATTTCAGGAAAAAACTATTTTAGGAGAATTTTTCAGAATTTTTCACGCAAACCAAGGCTATGATCTACCAAAATTTGTGAAATTTCACCCCACTTTCTACAATTTTTATTCTGCGTTCGTATTTCGCTGAAAAAAATTCACACAAGTACTTTCATATGTTGTTTGCACCCAGGTAAGGAAGCACATCCATAAAAGAATCACAAAAAGAAGATACAGGGAAGAAAAGCCAAGACATTTTGTATTCGGAAAACCAGTTTTGTTCACTCTCGGTTTGAGATTTACTACACCTTACTCCCTGGGTGTTTTGGTATGAAATTTTTACCAGACGTTCGTCACTGTGTCTATTGAGTTGTGGCTGAGATTTGAGCCCGAGATTCGTTCCACAAGACTGGAAACAATCTTTTTATTGATCACTAGCAGGGCTAAAAGAAAGGTTCGTTTGTGTATGAAACTGTTTGATTTTTTTCGTGGGTGAATACTCATCCGTTTAACCAGAAATTTGTCGCGTTTCGTCCCAAATTCAGTGGAGATTCTTACGTGGAATTTCAGGAAAAAACTATTTTGGGGGATTTTTTCAGAAATTTTTGTGCAAACCAAGGCAATCTATCATCTACCAAAACTTGTGAAATTTCGCCTACTTTCTGTAATTTTTATTCTGCGTCCATATTGCGCTGAAAAAATTCACACAAGTACTTTCATATGTTGTTTGCACCCAGGTGAGGAGGCACGTCCATAAACAAATCACAAAAAGAAGATACGGGGAAGAAAAGCCGTGACGTTTTGTTTTCGGAAAACCAGTTTTGTTCACTCTCGGTTTGGGACTTACCACGCATTACTCCTTGGGTATTTTGGTCTGAAATTTTTACCAAACTTTTGCCACTGTGTTTGTTGAGTTTTGTCTAAGATTTGAACCCTAGATTGGTCCCACAAGATTGACAAAATTTTTTATTCATCGCTGCGGAGCAGAAATGAAGGTTCGTTTGTGTGCGTAATTGTTTGATTTTTTTCGTAGGTGGAATACTCATCTGTTTGACCTGAAATTTGTCACGTTTTGTCCCAAATTCAGTGGAGATTCTTACGAGGAATTTCAGGAAAACACTATTTCAGGACAATTTTTCAGAAATTTTGTGCAAAACAAGGCTATCCTCCACCAAAACTTGTGAAATTTCTCCCATCTTTCTGCAATTTATTTGGATCCGTATTGTGCTGAAAAAATTCACACAAGTACTTTCATATGTTGTTTGCACCCAGGTGAGGAGGAATGTCCATAAACAAAACACAGAAACAACATACGGGGAAGAAAAGCCAGGACGTTTTGTTTTCGGAAAACCAGTTTTGTTCACTCTCGGTCTGGGACTTATCACGCCTTACTCCCTGGGTATTTTGGTCTGAAATTTTTACCAGACGTTCGTTACTAATTCTGTTGAGTTTTGGCTGAGATTTGAGCCCCATATTCGTCCCACAAGATTGGTAATAAATTTTTTATTTATCACTGCCAGGGCTGAAAGGAAGGTTCGTTTGTGGGCGAAACTGCTTGATTTTTTTCGTGGATGAATACTCATCCGTTTGACGTGAAATTTGTCGCGTTTTGTCCCAAATTCAGTGGAGATTCTTACGTGGATTTTCAGGGAAAAACTATTTCGGGACAATTTTTCAGAAATTTCTTGCAAACTAAGGCTATACTCCACAAAAACTTGTGAAATTTCGCCCTACTTTCTGCAATTTTATTCCGGGTCCGTATTGCGTTGAAAAAATTCACACAAGTACTTTCATATGTTGTTTGCACCCAGGTGAGGAGGCACGTCCATAAACAAATCACAAAAAGAAGATACGGGGAAGAAAAGCCAGGACGTTTTGTTTTCGGAAAACCAGTTTTGATCACTCTCGGTCTAGGACTTACCACTCCTTACTCCTTGGGTATTTTGGTCTGAAATTTTTACCAGTCGTTCGTCACTGTGTCTGTTGAGTTTTGGCTGAGATTTGAGCTCTAGATTCTTCCCACAAGATTGACAATAAATTTTTTATTCATCACTGCCAGGGCTGAACGAAAAGTTCGTTTGTGTGCGAAACTTTTTGATTTTTTTCGTCGGTGAATACTAATCCGTTTGACGTGAAATTTGTCGCGTTTTCTCCCAAATTCAGTGGAGATTCTTATATGGATTTTCAGGAGAAACTGTTTGATTTTTTTCGTGGGTAAATAGTAATTCGTTTGACGTGAAATTTGTCGCGTTTTGTCCAAAATTCAGTGGAGATTCTTATGTGGATTTTCAGGAAAAAACTATTTCGGGACAATTTTTCAGAAATTTTGAGCAAACCTAGGCTATCCTCCACCAAAACTTGTGAAATTTCACACTAATTTCTGAAATTTTATTCCGGGTCCGTATTATGCTAAAAAAATTCACACAAGTACTTTAATATGTTGTTTGCACCCAGGTGAGGAGGCACGACCATAAACAAATCACAAAAAGAAGATATGGGGAAGAAAAGCAAGGACGTTTTGTTTTCGGAAAACCAATTTTGTTCACTCTCGGTCTAGGACTTACCGCGCCTTACTCCTTGGGATTTTGGTCTGAAACTTTTACCAGACGTTCGATACTGAGTCTGTTGAGTTTTGGCTAAGATGTGAGCCCCATATTCGTCCCACAAGATTGGCAATAAATTTTTTATTCATCTCTGTCAGACCTGAAAGAAAGGTTCGTTTGTGAGCGAAACTGTTTGATTTTTTTTGTGGGTGAATACTCATCCGTTTGACCTGAAATTTGTTTCGTTTTGTCCCAAATTCAGTGGAGATTCTTACTTGGATTTTTCAGGAAAAAAAACTATTTCAGGACAATTTTTCAGAAATTTTGTGCAAACCAGGGCTATCCTCCACCAAAAACATGTGAAATTTCGCCCTACTTTCTGCAATTTTATTCCGGGTCCGTATTGCGCTGAAAAAATTCACACAAGTACTTTCATATGTTGTTTGCACCCAGGTGAGGAGTCACGTCCATAAACAAATCACAAAAAGAAGATACGGGGAAGCAAAGCCATTAACGTTTTGTTTTGGGAAAACCAGTTTTGTTCACTCTCGGTCTGGTACTTACCACGCTTTACTCTTTGTGTATTTTGGTTTGAAATTTTTACCAGACGTTCGTCACTGTGTCTGTTGAGTTTTGGCTGAGATTTGAGCCCTAGATTCTTCCCACAAGATTGGCAATAAATTTTTGAATCATCACTGCCAGGGCTGAAAGGAAGGTTCGTTTGTGTGCGAAACTGTTTGATTTTCTTCGTGGGTGAATACTCATCCGTTTGACCTGAAATTTGTCGCGTTTTGTCCCAAATTCAGTGGAGATTCGTACATGGATTTTCTGGAAAAAAACTATTTCGGGACAATTTTTCAGAAATTTTGAGCAAACCTAGGCTATCCTCCAACAAAACTTGTGAAATTTCGCCCTACTTTCTGCAATTTTATTCCGGGTTCGTATTGCGCTGATAAAATTCACACAAGTACTTTCATATGTTGTTTGCACCCAGGTGAGGAGGCACGTCCATAAACAAATCACAAAAATAAGATACGGGGAAGCAAAGCCAAGACGTTTTGTTTTCAGAAAACCAGTTTTGTTCACTCTGGGTCTGGGACTTACCACGCCTTACTCCTTGGGTATTTTGGTCTGAAATTTTTACCAGATGTTCGTCACTATGTCTGTTGAGTTTTGGCTAAGATTTAAGCCCCAGATTCATCCCACAAGATTGACAATAAATTTTTTATTCATCACTGCCAAAGCTGAAAAGAAGGTTCGTTTGTGTGTGAAACTGTTTGATTTTTTTCCTGGGTGAATTCTCATCCGTTTGACCTGAAATTTGTCGCGTTTTGTCTCAAATTCAGTGGAGATTCTTACGTGGATTTTCAAGAAAAAACTATTTCGGGACAATTTTTAAGAAATTTTGTGCAAACCTAGGCTATCCTCCACCATAACTTGTGAAATTTCGCACTACTTTCTGCAATTTTATTCCGGGTTCGTATTGCACTGAAAAAATTCAAATAAGTACTTTCATATATTGTTTGCACCCAGGTGAGGAGGCACGTCCATAAACAAATCACAAAAAGAAGATACGGGGAAGAAATGCCGGGACGTTTTGTTTTCGGAAAACCAGTTTTGTTCAGTCTCGGTCTGGGACTTACCACGCCTTACTCCTTGGTTATTTTGGTATGAAATTTTTACCAGACGTTCGTCACTGTGTCTGTTGTGTTTTGGCTGAGAATTGAGCCCCAGATTCGTTCCACAAGATTGACAATAAATTTTTTATTCATCACTGCCAGAGCTGAACGGAAGGTTCGTTTGTGTGCGATACTGTTTGATTTTTTCGTTGGTGAATACTCTTCCGTTTGACGTGAAATTTGTCGCTTTTTGTCCCAAATTCAGTGGAGATTCTTACGTGGATTTTCAGGAAAAAACTATTTCGGGAAAAATTTTCAGAAATTTTTTGCAAACCAAGGCTATCCTCCACCAAAACTTGTGAATTTTCGCCCTACTTTCTACAATTTTATTCAGGGCCCGTATTACGCTGAAAAAATTCACACAAGTACTTTCATATGTTGTTTGCACCCAGGTGACGAGACACGTCCATAAACAAATCACAAAAAGAAGATACTGGGATGAAAATCCAGGATGTTTTGTTTTCGGAAAACCAGTTTTGTTCACTCTCGGTCTAGGACTTACCACGCCTTACTCCTTGGGTATTTTGGTATGAAATTTTTTCCAAACGTTCGTCACTGTGTCCGTTGAGTTTTGGTTTGGATTTGAGCTACAGATTCGTCCCATGAGATTGGCAATAAATTTTTTATTCATCACTGCCAGAGCTGAAAGCAAGGTTCGTTTGTGTGCGAAACTGTTTGATTTTTTTCGTGGGTGAATACTCATCCATTTGACTTGAAATTTGTCGTGTTTTGTCCCAAATTCAGTGGAGATTCTGACGTATATTTTCTAGAATAAACTATTTCGGGGAAATTTTTCATAATTTTTGTGCAAACCAAGGCTATCCTCTACCAAAACTTGAGAAATTTCGCCCTACTTTCAGCAGTTTTATTACTGGTCCGTATTGCGCTGAAAAAATTCACACAAGTGCTTTCATATGTTGTTTGCAACCAGGTGAGGAGGCACGTCCATAAACAAATCCGAAAAAAAAAAGATACAGGGAAGAAAAGTCAAGACGTTTTCTTTTCGGAAAACCAGTTTTGTTCACTCTCGGTCTGTGACTTACCACGCCCTAATCCTTGGATATTTTGGTCTGAAATTTTTACCAGACGTTCGTCACTGTGTTCGTTGAGTTTTGGTTGAGATTTGAGCTCCAGATTCGTCGCACAAGATTAGCAATAAATTTTTTATTCATCATTGCCAGGGTTGAAAGGAAGGTTCGTTTGTGTGCGAAACTGTTTGATTTTTTCGTGGGTGAATACTCATTCGTTTGACCTGAAATTTGTCGCATTTTGTCCCAAATCCAGTGGATATACTTACGTGGATTTTCAGGAAAAAAATCTATTTCGGGACAATTTTTCAAAAGTTTTGTGCAAACAAAGGCTATCTTCCTCTAAACCTTGTGAAATTTCGCAGGCACGTCCATAAAGAAATCACAAAAAGAAGATACAGTGAAGAAAAGCCAGGACGTTTTGTTTTCGGAAAACCAGTTTTGTTCACTCTCGGTCTGGGACTTACCACGCCTTACTCCTTGGGTATTTTGGTATGAAATTTTTACCAGACGTTCGTCACTGTGTCTGTTGAGTTTTGGCTGAGATTTGAGCCCCAGATTCGTCCCACAAATTCGCATTAAATTTTTTATTCATCACTGTCAGAGGCGAAAGGAAGGTTCGTTTGTGTGCGGAACTGTTTCATTTTTTCGAGGGTGAATACTCATCCGTTTCACCTGAAATTTGTCGCGTTTTGTCCCAAATTCAGTGGAGATTCTTACATGGATTTTCAGGAAAAAATTATCTCGGGAAATTTTTCAGAATTTTTTTGCAAACCAAGGTTATCCTCTACCAAAACTTGTGAAATTTCGTCACACTTTCTTCAATTTTATTCCGGGTCCGTATTGCGATGAAAAAATTCACACAAGTACTTTCATATGTTGTTTGCACCCAGGTGAGGAGGCACGTCCATAAACAAATCACAAATATAATATACAGGGAAGAAAAGGCAGGACGTTTTGTTTTTGGAAAACCAGTTTTGTTCACTCTCGGTCTAGGACTTACCACGCCTTACTCCTTTGGTATTTTGGTCTGAAATTTTTACCATACGTTCGTCACTGTGTCTGTTGAGTTTTGGCTGAGATTTGAGCCCCAGATTTGTCCCACAAGATTGGCAATAAATTTTTCATTCATCACTGCCAAGGCTGAAAGGAAGGTTCGTGTACGAAACTGTTTGATTTTTTTCGTGGGTGAATACTCATCCGTTTGACATGAAATTTGACGCGTTTTGTCCCAGATTCAGTGGAGATTTTTATGTGGATTTTCAGAAGAAAACTATTACGGGACAATTTTTCAGAAATTTTGAGCAAACCAAGGCTATATCCTCTACCAAAACTTGAGAAATTTCACCCTACTTTCTGCAATTTTATTACGGGTCTGTATTGCGCAGAAAAAATTCACACATGTACTTTCATATGTTGGTTGCACCCAGGTGAGGAGGCACATCCATAAACAAATCACAAAAAGAAGATACGGGGAAGAAAAGCCATGACGTTTTGTTTTTGGAAAACCAGTTTTGTTCACTATCGGTCTAGGACTTACCACGCTTACTCCTTAGGTATTTTGGTCTGAAATTTTTACCAGACGTTCGTCACTGTGTCCGTTGAGTTTTGGCTGAGATTTGAGCACCAGATTCATCCCACAAAATTGGCAATAAATCTTTTTTTCATCACTGCCAATGCTGAAAAAAAAGGTTCGTTTGTGTGCGAAACTGTTTGCTTTTTTTCGTGGGTGAATACTCATCCGTTTGACATGAAATTTGTCGCGTTTTGTCCCAAATTCAGTGGAGATTCTTACGTGGATTTTCAGGAAAAAAACTATTTCAGGAAAATTTTTCAGAAATTTTTTGCAAACCAAAGCTATCCTCTACCAAAACTTGTGAAACTTCGACCAACTTTCTGGAATTTTATTCCAGGTCCGTATTGCGCTGAAAAAATTCACACAAGTACTTTCATATGTTGTTGCACCTAAGTGAGCAGGCACGGCCATAACCAAATCACAAAAAGAAGATACGGGAAGAAAAACTAGGACGTTTTGTTTTTGGAAAACCTGTTTTGTTCACTCTCTGTCTGGGACTTACCACGCCTTACTCCTTGGGTATTTTGGTCTAAAATTTTTACCAGACGTTCGTCACTGTGTCTGTTGAGTTTTGGCTGAGATTTGAGTCTCAGATTCGTCCCACAAGATGGGCAATAAATTTTTTAATCATCACTGTCAGGGTGAAAGGAAGGTTCGTTTGTGTGCGAAACTGCTTGATTTTTTTCGTGGGTGAATACTCATCCATTTGACCTGAAATTTTTCGTGTTTTGTCCCAATTTCGCTGGCGATTCTTACGTGGATTTTCAAGAAAAAACTATTTTGGGACAATTTTTCAGAAATTTTGTGCAAACCAAGGCTATCCTCCACCAAAACTTGTGAAATTTCTCCCTACATTCTGCAATTTAATTCCAGGTCCGTATTGCGCTGAAAAAATTCACATAAGTACTTTCATATGTTGTTTGCACCCAGGTGAGGAGGCACGTCCGTAAAAAAATCACAAAAAGAAGATACGAGGAAGAAAAGCCAGGACTTTTTGTTTTCGGAAAACCAGTTTTGTTCACTCTCGGTCGGGGACTTAACACGCATTACTCCTTGGGTTTTGGTCTAAAAATTTTACCAGACGTTCGTCACAGTGTCTGTTGAGTTTAGGCTGAGATTTGAGCCCCTGATTCTTCCCACAAGATTGGCAATAAATTTTTTTATTCATCACTGCCAGGGTGAAAAGAAGGTTCGTTTGTGTGCGAAACTATTTGATTTTTTTTTGTGGGTGAATACTCATCCGGTTGACCTGAAATTTATCGCGTTTTATCCCAAATTCAGTGGCAATTCTTACATGGATTTTTAGGAAAAAACTATTTCGGGATAATTTTTCATAATTTTTGTGCAAACCAAGGCTATCCTCTACCAAAACTTGTGAAATTTCGCCCTACTTTCTGCAATTTTATTTTGTGTCCGTATTGCGCTAAAAAAATTCACACAAGTACTTTCATATGTTGTTTGCACCCAGGTGAGGAGGCACGTCCATAAACAAATCACAAAATGAAGATACGGGGAAGAAAAGCCAGGACGTTTTGTTTTCGGAAAACCAGTTTTGTTCACTCTCTGTCTGGGACTTACCACGCCTTACTCCTTGGGTATTTTGGTCTGAAATTTTTACCAGACGTTCGTCACTGTGTCTGTTGAGTTTTGACCTGAAATTTGTCGTGTTTTGTGCCAAATTCAGTGGAGATTCTTACTTGGATTTTAAGGAAAAAACTATTTCAGGACAATTTTTCTGAAATTTTATACAAACCAAGGTTATCCTTTACCAAAACTTGTGAAATTTCGCCCTACTTTCTACAATTTTTATTATGCGTCCGTATTACGCTGAAAAAATTCACACAAGTACTATCATATGTTGCTCACACCCAGGTAAGGAGGCACGTCCATAAACGTATTGCAGAAAAAAGATACGGGAATAAAAGCCGTTTTGTTTTCGGAAAACCAGTTTTGTTCATTCTCGGGCTGGGACTTAGTACGCCTTACTCCTTGGGGTTTTGGTCTGAAATTTTTACCATACATTCGTCACTTTGTCTATTGAGTTTTGGATGAAATTTGAGCCCCAGATTCCTCCCACAAGACTGCCAATGAACATTTTATTGATCACTGCCAGGGTTGAAAGGTTGTGCGAAACTGTTTGATTTTTTCCGTGGGTGAATACTCATCTATTTAGCCTGAAATTTGTCACGTTTTTTCTTGAATTCAGTGGAGATTCTGAAGAGGAATTTCAGAAAAAAAAAAAAAAAAAACTATTTCGGGAGAATTTTTCATAAATTTTCATGCAAACCAAGGCTATCCCTACCAAAACTTGTGAAATTTCGCCCTACTTTATGCAAAAAAAATTATGCGCCCGTATTGCGCTGAAAAAATTCACACAAGTACTTTCATAGGTTGTTTGCACCCACGTAAGGAGGAACGTCCATAAATGAATCACAAAAAGAAGACACAGGGAAGATAAGTCAGGACGTTTTGATTTCGGAATTCATGTTTTGTTCACTCTCGGCCTGGGCCTTACTACGCCTTACTTCTAGGGTGTTTTGGTCTGAAATTTTTACCATACGTTCGTTACTGTGTGTATTGAGTTTTGGGTGACATTTAAGCCCCAGATTCATCCCACAAGACTGGCACTTATCTTTTTATTGATCACTGCCAGGACCGAAAGGAAGGTTCGTTTGTGTGTGAAACTGTTCTATTTTTTTCGTGGGTGAAGACTTATCCGTTTGCCCTGAAATTTGTCGCGTTTTGTCCCGAATTCAGTGGAGATTTTTAAGTGGAATTTCAGGAAAAAACTATTTCAGGAAAAAATTTTAGAAATTTTCGTGCAAACCAAGGCTATCTTCTACCAAAACTTGTAAAATTTCACTCTACTTTCTCCAATTTTTTATTTTGCGTTCGTATTGCGCAGAACAACTTCAATCAAGTACTTTCGTATGTTGTTTATGCCCAGTTAAGGAGGCACGTCCATAAACAAATAACAAAAAGAAGATACGGGGAAGAAAAACTAGAACGTTTTGTTTTCGAAAAACCAGTTTTGTTCACTCTCGGTCTGGGACTTAGTAAGCCTTACTCCTTGGGTGTTTTGGTCTGAAATTTTTACTAGATCTTCGTCACTGTGTCCATTGAGTTTTTGCTTAGATTTCAGCCGCAGATTCGACCCACAAGACAGGCAATAAACCTTTTATTGATCACTGCCAGAGCTGAAAGCAAAGTTCGTTTGTGTGTGAAACTGTTTGATTTTTTTCGTGGGTGAATACTCATCCGTTTAGCCTGAAATTTGTCACGTTTTGACCTGAATTTAGTGGAGATTCTTACGTGTAATTTCAGGAGAAAACTATTTCGGGAAAATTTTTCATAAATTTTCGCGCAAACCAAGGCTATCCTTTACCAAAACTTGTGAAATTTTGCCCTACTTTCTACAATTTTTATTCTGCGTCCGTATTGCGCTGAAAAACTTCACACAAGTACTCTCATATGTTGTTCGCACCAGGTAAGGAGGCACGTCCATAAACGTATCACAAAAAGAAGATACGGGAATAAAAGCTGTGACGTTTTGTTTTCGGAAAACCAGTTTTGTTCATTCTCGGGCTGGGACTTAGTACGCCTTACTCCTTGGGGGTTTTGGTCTGAAATTTTTACCATACATTCGTCACTTTGTCTATTGAGTTTTGGATGAAATTTGAGCCCCAGTGATCACTGCCAAGGCTGAAAGGAATGTTTGTTTGTGTGCGAAACTGTTTGATTTTTTTCGTGCGTGAATACTCATCCGTTTAGCCTGAAATTTGTCATATTTTATCCCGAATTCAATGGATATTCTTGCATTTAATTTCAGGAAAAAACTATTTCGGAAGAATTTTTCAGAAATTTTCGCAGAAACCAAGTCATCCTCTGCCAAAACTTGCGAAATTTCATCATATTTTCTGCAATTTTTATTCTGTGTCTGTATTGCGCTGAAAAAATTCACACAAGTACTTTCATATGTTGTTTGAACCCAGGTAAGGAGGCACGTCCATAAACGTATCACAAAAAGAAGATACGGGAATAAAAGCCATGACGTTTTGTTTTTGGAAAATCAGTTTTGTTCACTCTCGGTCTGAGACTTACCACGCCTTAGTCCTTCGGTGTTTTTGTCTGAAATTTTTACCAGACGTTCATCATTGTGTCTATTGAGTTTTGGGTGAGATTTGAGCCCCAGATTCGACCCACAAGACTGGCAATAAACTTTTGATTGATAATTGTCAAGGCTTAATGAAAAGTCCGTTTGTGTGTGAAATTGTTTGATTTTTTTCGTGGGTGAATACTCATCCATTTAGCCTGAAGTTTGTCACGTTTTGTCTTGAATTCAGTGGAGATTCTGACGTGAAATTTCAGGAAAAAAATATTTTTGGAGAATTTATCAAAAATTTATGCGCAAACCAAGGCTATCCCTACCAAAACTTGTGAATTTTCGCCCTACTTTATGCAAAAAAATTTCTGCGCCCGTATTGAGCTGAAAAATTTCACACAAGTACTTTCATAGGTTTTTTGCACCCACATAAGGAGGCACGTCCATAAATGAATCACAAAAAGAAGACATGGGGAAGATAAGTCATGACGTTTTGTTTTCGGAAAACCAGTTTTGTTCAATCTCAGTCTGGGACTTACTACGCCTTAATCCTTGGGTGTTTTGGTTTGAAATTTTTATCAGATCTTCGTCACTGTGTCTATTGAGTTTTTGCTGAGATTTGAGCCCCAGATTCGACCCACAAGACTGGCAATAAACTTTTTATTTATCACTGTCAAGGCTGAATGGAAAGTCTGTTTCTGTGTGAAACTGTTTGATTTTTTTCATTGGTGAATACTCATCCGTTTGACCTAAAATTTGTCGCGCTTTGTCCGGAATTCAGTGGAGATTCTTACGTGGAATTTCAGGAAGAAATAATTTTGGGAGAATTTATCAGAAATTTATGCGCAAACCAAGACTATCCCTACCAAAACTTGTGAAATTTCGCCTTACTTTATGCAATTTTTATTCAGCGCCCGTATTGCGCTGAAAAAATTCACACAAGTACTTTCATAGGTTGTTTGCACCCACGTAAGGAGGCACGTCCATAAATGAATCACAAAAAGAAGACACGTGGAAGATAAGTCAGGACGTTTTGATTTCGAAATTCATATTTTGTTCACTCTCGGTCTGGGACTTACTACGCCTTACTTCTAGGGTGTTTTGGTCTGAAATTTTTACCAGACGTTCGTCACTATGTCTATTGATTTTTGGGTGACATTTAAGCCCCTGATTCGTCCCACAAGACTGGCAGGAAATTTTTTATTGGTTATTGTCAGGGTTGAAAGGAAGGTTCGTTTGTGTGTGAAACTGTTTTATTTTTTTCATGGGTGAATACTCATCCATTTGACCTTAAATTTTTCGCGTTTTGTCCCGAATTCAATGGAGATTCTTACGTGGAATTTCAGGAAAAAACTAATTTGGGAGAATTTTTCAGAAATTTTCACGCAAATCAGGGCTATCCTCTACCAAAACTTGTGAAATTTCGCCTTACTTTCTGCAATTTTTATTCTGCGTTCGTATTGCGCTGAAAAAATTTGCACAAGTACTTTCATATGTTGTTTGCACCCAGGTAAGGAGGCACGTTCATAAACGAATTACAAAAAGAAGATACGGTGAAGAAAAGACAGGAAGTTTTGTTTTCGGAAAACCAGTTTTGTTCACTCTCATTCTGGGACTTACTACGCCTTACTCCTCGAGTCAAATGGATAAGTAGTCACCCACGAAAAAATCAAACAGTTTCACACACAAACGAACCTTCATTTCAGCCCTAGTAGTGATCAATTAAAAATTTATTGTCAATCTTGTTGGACGAATCTGGGCCTTAAATCTCAGCCAAAACCTAATAGACACAGTGAGGAACGTCTAGTAAAAATTTCAAACCAAAACACCCAAGGAGTAAGGCGTAGTAAGTGCCAGACGAGAGTGAACAAAACTGGTTTTCCGAAAACAAAACGTCCTGACTTTTGTTCCCTGTAACTTCTTTTTGTGATTTGTTTATAGACGCGCCTCCTTACATGGGTACAAACAACATATGAAAGTACTTGTGTGAGTTTTTTCAGTGCAATACGGACCCATAATAAAATTGCAGAAAGTAGGGCGAAATTTCACAAATATTGGTAGAGGATTGCCTTGGTTTGCACAAAATTTCTGAAAAATTCTCCCGAAATAGCTTTTTCATTAGATTCCATGTAAGAATCTCCACTAAATTTCGGACAAAAGAGGAGCATTATTCTTGTGTGAGTTACTAAAAAAAGCTATTACTCACACTTGAGGGATGATGTGTAGCATTATTCTTGTGTGAATTCAAAAGCTATGTAGAATCTTAAACTTGTTAAGGATATCCCTATAATATGTAGAGCATAAACTGTGGTTTTCTTACCCGAATTAGAGGACTATTTTGTCCCAAATACCTATTCACAACAAAATAAAGAGAGTTTTAATATATTTATACTATAACAAATATTAAATATAAACTAATTATATAGATTACAAAATAATTACTTATATTGAGTAAATTAGATATTATTTTAATTACTAAAAAATTATTAATATTTAAAATATTTTTTATTATTAATAAATAGTTTTTAAATTGGTATCTAATTAGTTACTAAGGTTTAGTTACCAATTTTATAGTTGTTAACTAGATACTAATTTAAAAATTATATTAATAATATAAATTATTTTATATACTAATATTATTTTTTTAAAATTAGATATCAATATATTAATTAATTATTATTTTTATCCAAAATTATTTTTTATTTAATAATATTTTTTAGTGCATTGTGCATAAATACCTTTTAGGAGAGAAAAAAGTGAATGAAATTCTATAAGTAAAATATATATTCTACAATTTAAAAATATGAAATAAATATATAAGGTAGTTTCTATCAATTAATTTTAATTTATAAAATAAATTTTCTATTTTTTTAATTTTCTCCCTAGATAAAAATTTATCAAAACATATCCTTAATCGGTTGTTTAAGAATATTCTTAGTTTAGGTGTATGTAATAATTTTACAAGTAATTTTTTTCCAGCATGTCATTGATATCCACCTCATTTTACCACTCTTCTAAAAAATCATTTTTAATTTATTTTTGTTATTATAAATTAATACAAATTAATATATATATATATATGTGTGTGTGTATCAACTTATATTAAATATTTAAAAATACCTTAAACTATAATTTTATAAAATTTAACATAAATAATTATGATAATGTGAAATTAATATTTAGCAATTAAATTTAAAAGATTAACATATACAACACAGGTTTGTTCTTATTATTGATGCAATGATAAATCTGCATGATGCATAGGGTTGTGACATAGACAAAGATCTCATCAGTCAAAGATAATGAGTTGCAATCAAAGCACTGAATGGCCCAGATTCCATCCTAGCCTTTGCTCCTTCTACCAGTTGGATTAAAAAGCAGTAAATATTCTTTTAAATATATTAATAAGTAAAATATTAAGTGTTTTTATGATTTTTTTGTTAATCTTTTATTGAAAAATATTATAAAGACATTGGTTAGTATAATTATTCCCCCTAAAAAAATCTTTTAGTGTTTGTTTTGCAGGTAACATTATATTTTTATACACTTTTTTTTTTTTAATCAGCATATTCTTATACACTTATTTTTATTATTTTTAATAATTTGATAATAGACATGAAATAAATAAAATTACACACACATATATATATATGTGTGTGTGTGGAAACGTATGAGAATCTATAAATGATATATTTTTGTTAATTAAAGAAACTAAATTGAAATAAGTGTACCTACGGTTTCTTGTTCAATGGTACTGGACTTAAACATTATGAAAGAAAATAAATAAATAATTGATCCGTTGAATACTTTGTAACAAAAACATTATTAAAAAAATTGAAATAAATGTCTAATTATGAAAGTGTGTATGATATACATAATATCTAATTTTGTTGTATTTATTAATGAAATAAATGTTTGATTTATAATTTAATAAAATATTATTTTTTAACCAATTCATTATGTATGTCGTTCAAAATGTTTATCCTTTGGTATATATATATTATGCATATGTAAATTAAATAATAAATTACTTTATTTATATATATATATATATATATATATGTGTGTGTGTGTGTGTTAATATTTAACTTAAAGGAATAGCTTATTAATATAATATAATAGAAATAATTAGTATTACAATTGTTGTTGTTTACTATAAATTAATAAAAAACTAATTATTTATCTATCATCATTTTTATTAACAATTTATATTAAATCTAAATTAAGATTTCCGTTCGTGATTTATTTTTTTGTCGTTAAGTGATAAAATATATTTTGTAAAAATAGGTCAAGTAGATAATAAGGATGATTGAGTTGTTTTTTTTTTAATTTTAAGAACTGTTTTTGCAAAACTTCATCTATTAGATGGGAAGAGAAGAAGTTTATACTTGGTATATGCACTATCAAGCAAGTTTGTTAAGAACCATATTTGATAAAGTGTCGTCAAATATGCAACTTCAATAGAACATATGCATTGGGTAAAAAGTTTTTTTTTAAAGATCATTTTCGTAAACTCTCCTTTCAAAATTAATTACAAATTAATAACATATAATGTTAGGAAATGAGTATTAATTCACCAAAAAAAAAAACAAATAAATCCACAAGTGCTAGAAGATATAAGGTAAACAGTAAAAAAAGGAAGAAGAGAAAATCACATACATAAACTTAACATGGTTCGATCGAAGTATTAATGAACTTCAACATATAGATATTACAACTTAACAATTTATTTATAAGTTAACTCTCACTCATAATACAACTTTGACGTTTTAACTCTCATTTGATTTCTACTGAAGGTACAAGATCCTATTTATAAAGCAAAAATTGTTATAACTGACACACATGACGATCTACTAAGATCATTTGGTGCAAATTAACACTAAACAATCTAAGCAGTTCTTCATAAATCTCCACCTTAGTTCAGCACAAACCTTCTGATCAAGAGTTGTTATATACCACTAAGTTCATTACAGGCTTAATCTTAATATCCAGTCAGTTTGATCAAATCCAAGCAATGAAAGAACTTGTTGGCCGTCAAAACCTTCATAATCATATCGAAGGGATTAGGATTTCTTGAGACCTTCATCACTTGCACAAACCCTCTTACAATCTTGATGTAGACATATCATTACAAGATCTTATTGAGATGGATGAATAGTCAAACATTCCCTACATAAAGAGAATACGTTTTTATAAATCTTTTACATGTTCTATGAATGTTCAAGGCTTATCAGACGAAGAACATAGATAAGCCTTGAACATAAGCAAGTCACTTGTATCTATTAGGCTAAAAAAAGTACTTGCGCCTAACAGGTAAGATATATTTTGCACTTTATTTTTTAAGCACAAAATCAAAATCAAACAAATGGTCGGTTGAACTTTGATCTAACATATTTTTACATGTCCAAATATTTACTAAATAGATTTTTTTACATGACAAGAATTCAATGTTAAAAGTAAAGTGCACACATCTTCTTCTCTTCATTGCCAAATATCTTCGCCCCATTCTCGTACTGAATTTAAAAAGTTAAGTATTATCTATACCTACACTCAATTAATCCAAATATGCAGATATAGATTTATTAGTAACCTTATTTAGATAGCAACTATTATTATAAAAGATCCAATTATAATGGCTAGACCCTCTCAATAATCTATTCAAAATGGAATAAAGTTAGATTTCTTTTATTACAATCCCTTAACAAGTGAGTTCCTCTATATACATAACATCTAACAAGATGGTCTTGTCTATTAGTCAAATATATGAAAAAAAAATTATCTTAATTAATAAAAACACTTACCACATGATGCTAAAAAAAGAAATCAAATATAATTTGTGATGTTATATATTGCATATTATTTCCATTTTCGTTAACACAAGTTAAAAAAAGAAATACAATTTCTATATAAAAGAAACAAAAACATGTATGCTGAAATATTACATTATGAAGAATTACAACAAAGATAGAGTTTGCTCCACAATGATCATATTTTGAGCACTTATATGTAGGAAACAAAGACGCATACAAAGACACAAAATATCTGTTACAGTCTACCCTATGATGAAGCTTTGTTGGTATTTTCTTTGTATCTTAGTGTTTACATAAGTGAGAGTGAAAAACCTATTATATCCTTCATCTTGTGAACTAAACACCTATGTAACAAAGCCTTATTATGTATCTCTCTATGAGATTTATTCCTAATGTCCTGCCATTACTTTTTGTTTGTAGCCAACAAATAAAAATACTTGTAGTTCTTATTTTCAGGAGAGATTGAAAAGGAATAAAATTATGTAGGACTTTCTTAACAATGACACTATATACCACAAATTTTTTGTAAAAATCACAACAAAAAATAACTTAAAAAATCCTTCTGAAAATGTCAACAAATAATAATTTTAAGAAACTCATTTATAAAATCTAAAATACTTTCTAGTGCACCTTTTTCCTTTCTTCATTTATCTTATTTTATACCACGACTTGGTATTATAATGGCACAACAGAAATGCTTATGCTAAACTTTCTTTTCACGTATGTCCTTGACCCTTCTATACTAATGGCATCAACTCCAAAACTAAAAGCACCCCTGTTCTTAAGGTTGAAGTTAGGATAGGCTTGTTGAATCTCGTGGACATCCTCCTATGTTTGATAGGTTTAAGGCATTTTCTACTGTAGTAACATAGCAGCACCTATGGAATATGCTGAGAATCTCGAATGATGGTTCTGTTTTGAAAGACTGATTAGGTGATAATACTGATCCCAATTAAGTTGTGATGAAAAGCAATGGAACGCAAGGTTGCTTGTTCTCTCCTTTGCAGGGCTTCAATGGATAAAATTAGGTGTGTCTTGACTGATGGTGATGCAGCAATCTGTAAGCAACTTGTTCAATTTCCTGAATTATTGAGAAAGAAAAAACAAACCTTTTAATCCCCCATCTCAGATCCTTCCTCTGTTTTTGTGAGTTTGGAATTCGAGCTTGCACCGAATCTCCTTGTTGAAACTCTTGGTGCACCTTTTTGTAACTTGCAGCATACTTCATGATTGCTTGAACATGCATCATACTTTGCAATGGATGGAGACACTAGAAGTCATTGCTTATTTACCTATGAATATTCACCAATTGACAAATCCGCTTGTAACCCCAAGAAATGAAGGCACTGTCTAACACTACTTTCTCTGCATGTTTACTGTTTTGCTAGTGCCATGTTCAATGTAGTACGACAGTTTAAGGATTAATTGCCACGGTATTAAATAGGAAATGGAAATGTTTCTCAGCAAAATGATTACAGAAATAGAGAAAAACAATTAGATTGTTAACATTGAGTTATTATTATTTCTTTTACTGCAACTACTGAAATTAATGTTTTGAAGACCAAACCTAACGATGCCGAACAACAATGGCAATGCAGCTAACACGTGCTAAGGTTGTATTTGTTGATACACCTGTTGCAACGACCGCTAAGAAAGCAAGGATTAAAATCCAATTCATATCCTCCCCCCAAGTGGCACGAACTAAAAGACATAAATTACGAAAAAATATGAATAACTGTCGAAAAGCAAACAAAAATGTATAATACATGTATTAAAAAAATGGATAATACAAATAATATCTCATCCAAGATACAGAAATACAGTTCTAGAATACAGAAGTACAACTTTTCACAGGGGTTAAGGAGTCCCTTTAGGCACTTCCTTGCCTGTTTCAGAATTTCTATTTGTACAATAGGTTTATCCGCAGATCTCTACAGCTGTAACCCCACATCATCCAAACCGTAACAAGACCGGAAGAAGGGGAAAGCAAGAAAGAAAGTGTATATTCTGTGCCTAGCAAATAGGCAAAGCAAGGAAGGAAAAAGAAAAAAGTAAAATATCCACAAGGGCATAAGCATTATGCAGTCAATTTCATCAGTTATATGCAGCAGCAAGCAGCTCTTGACCAACTACACTTCAGCAATTGAGGGTGATTGACATCAAGAAAAGCATATACTTTGTATTGGACTAGAGATAGAACACTACCGGTCATTCAGTATTGTCATCATTCAAACTATTCATCACAAGGGTTATACGAATAACATTGCAAATGCCCACTGCAAAGAAATGCCAAAATTTCATTTGGATGTTGAACCTTTTGGGAGATCAAAGATGGTCCGGTATCTAAGTCCAGAACCTATATGATTTGCAGAAGGCCACAGCCACCTAAGGATATTCGGTCCCAAAACCTGCAGCAATTAAACAGAAACTCAAGTCCATAGTTCATACAAGCAGCTTCCAATTTCGTTTATGATAGAAACAGAAAAACACCCAACAGAAAAACAATGCAATAGTAGGGACTGACTCGTCCTATTTTCACATAAACAGAAAATATTTTACAGCCTTAATGACCAAAAAGTAGAGATTTTGATCATTACTTCCACTATTCTTATATTAAAACAGTTAAACTTCAGCATATAGTAAAAATGGAGTTATGTTTCAGCATTGTCGTTGAAGAACAGCCAGGGTCCACCCTTACATAAAAAATTAAATGTAATTGGGGCTAATAAAACAACTTATGAACCATTTAGTTGAGGGTTGACTTTGGTCACGAACCAACAAAAAATCTTATGATGTCGAGGTTGATAAACTTTCTTTTTCCCTGATAACTAAATTGAACCCACATGCAAAAGGAAAGAGAAACATTGCATATTTCAAAAACAATGTGTGGTAACAGCTGTTAGGGAAAAAACAGTTCAAACCAAAATGAATTCTGGATATCAATTCTAGAATCTTAATATCATCTATATTTAAGATAGCTTAGTTCCTTAACAGTTAACACCATATAAGGCAATATTTAAAACATACACTTCTAGGTAAACGTAAAGAAATGCATGATAGTTAATAAATGTAAATACTAAATATCATATGGTTCTTTGTGCAAACCTAGAAAAGACACTAAACAACAAAGACAGAGCATTATAGTCTTCAATTCTTACATATGTCAAATTCTCATACGGGCCAAGGTCATATGGATGTTTGTAGATACTCCCACCTTTCTCTGCAAGCCATAGAGCTCTCACTCCTTCGTGATACTGCTAACACAATTTCTTATTTCAGAAAGTTGACATCAACTTGGTCAAATAAACTACAGTTTTTAACTAAACTTCTAACAAGTATAACCTCTATTGTGGTCTTGTTATGCAGGACAAGATAAATATGCCACCCTAAAAGCACACATAATGCTATGGATAAAGGGACCAGCAAGAGCCCAGAAACAACCTGCAAAAATAAAGAAAAAAATTATGAAAAAACAAATAGTTGAGTTTGCTTAATCAAAATAAGTAGTCATTTTTAACAGAACTTACATATACAGTACGGAAAGAGCTTTTTCCAATTTTTTCTTCATCCTGTATGCCATCATAAGCTAGACTACCCACTAGTAAGACCTAAAGCAATAAAGAAATGAAAAAAAAAAAAAAAAATAGACAGCACAAGCATAACCATTAAATATAGCTTCATG
>Ga0123342_1004382_pt1 | contig 21578 bp, 14 predicted proteins | sample Turbeawhitnodule_FD_89960 | JGI IMG/M metagenome (GOLD analysis project Ga0123342, IMG submission 89960) | Root nodule microbial communities of legume samples collected from Mexico - Turtle bean Mexico white nodule | ecosystem: Host-associated > Plants > Roots > Nodule | place: Mexico: Nepantla...
AATAACCTTTATTTTGTCTTTGTGTGTTATGATTCTAGTATTTAATTATTGATTCTTTCCTTCTTTAGTTAAACCTAGAATGAGTGTACTACTTGTATATATTCAGACCATTTGTTTTGATTTTGAATAATAAGAAAAGGAGATATTCATACTCATATCTTTTACCTTCCTTTTACTCTTTTATTCATATTTGTTCTATTTCATAATAAAATACATGTCAGAAACACAAATCCAAAAACAAGAAAAAATTATCATTCCAGAAAAACAAATCCAGAATGTATATAATACATTATGGAAGAAAATAAAGCTTCCGAAAAAACAAATCCATAATGGATAAAACATATTCTAAAAAGTAATTCCGGAAGATAAGTAAAATCTATAATCCAAAATGTCCAGAGACAATTTTGATATTTTAAAAAATCATTGGATGCATATTCAAAAATATTGAGTGCAGAAATCAATTGCCCTAAGTCTTTAGAATTGCAACTTGGGCCTATTCCTTTCTAGATTTTTTTTGTTATATGTACTTCATTGACAAAAAAGAGAGTAATAATCACTTGACATTTATTACTTTTATTTAAAAATAATGTCTAATTATTTTATAATCAAAATTAATAAAAAAAAGTCAATTAAAGACAAGTCTATATTTAGAATCGATTTATGAAAGAAAATGCAATTATTAAATTAATACATTCTGAATTTCTTCAACTCAGATTAATAATATTTCAATGATTCTTACATTTTATAATCGTTTACTATATATTACTAGAATGAGCAGTTTTTCCTATGTAACTCTAAAATACAAGAAATAAGTGTTGACATGTAAGGATGTGTTTTAATAAATTTTCATGATATCTTAGAATGATTTTTAAAATGATATATTAATTAAATTGAAAGGAAATATAAGAAACTAATATATTATTTTTATTTATTAATAAGCTCTCGTTAAGTACTTCTCAATAAAGGTTTTTGCATTTTCTTATTCTGCCCATGTATATTGTAAAATAAAACATTAATATATAAAAGTATAAATAATAATAAAACAGGGAAAAATATAACAGTATATAATAAATTTAAAATAAGAAACAAAAATATTATATTTTTATAAAATTAAGAAATAAATGAAAAATTATATAATAAAAATAATGAAAAATATAATAATTTTCTATATTGTAATTATAACTATGATGTTAACATAAAATAATAAGAAAACCCACAATTACGAAAAAACACACAAAATTATCTATTTAATATTTAAAATACTTATTTTATATTATTTGAATTATATAACTAACGCTGAGTAAATGCTTAGTTGACTATAGTCTTTTTAATCTTTTAATAGTATTTTAAATAAATATATTATCGTTTAAATTATATCAATGTGGTAATATTGTAATTAATAATCTATAAAATAAATATCATAAAGAATAAAATGTACACAGTCGTAAGTTGCATTGGTACAAGATCCTAGTTATATAGCATATGACAAAATGAATCCTTTGTTTTTACAACACCTATTTTTATAAAAAAAATTAAATATATCTAATTGTTTAAATAGAAAAAGTAAAATACGTCAAACCATACTTATAAATAAATAAAAAAATTACACGAATAATGTATCTACGATATTTAGTATTGAATTAAAGAAAGAATATACTAAAATCAAAACTAAAAGGATCTATGCGGCGGTAGCATCAATAAGAAAATAAAATAAAATTTATATAAATTAACAAATTTTAGGGTAATATAATAGATTTAATAAATTCTAAATAATTTTGATATTAAATTAAAAAATTAAATTTAAATTTAACTCAAGAAAATCGATTTAATAAGTCTATATATCATTATTTGACCGAGATCCAATATAAATTAAAACTCGCCGTAACATAATTTTTCCAAATTCAGTATAAGTACCATTTAAAAAAAATTATTATATTAATTAAATTAAATATTATTTTAGAGAAAAAAATTAATATTTTATGATGACATCGAAATATACAATATAATATTTCTCAAAGATATAATGGAACAATTAAGTAAAGAATTAATGGGAACAACTAATAGAATATACAATTAACATGAGAATAACATTTTTCAAACCAATAAATTTTAAAAAATTGATATGAGAATAAAAAAAGAGAGAAGTATGTGAGAAGTTTGAAAGGAAGAAAAAAACTAAGTGAGCGTGATTTACTCCTTGAAATATGATAAAAGAAAGAAGTGATTGGGGAGGGTAGTTTGGTGATGTAAAATTGTTTCACTTTTTCTGCACAAAAGGCATGAAAGTCTTCTACACACTTTGCCATGCAAAGCAAAAAAGTTGATTGTGGGAAACCTCCAAAAGCACTAAAGCATGAATGAATGGCTTCAAGATGCTTTTCTTACTCACTAATTAATCCATAGAGGCAGTGGCAGAAACGTAATATGCAATACAGAACATGCCATGAACAAAACAACAGATTCCACCAATGGACAGGAAGTGATGGTGTGAGAAACCACAGGATCCATCTGACCTATTGTTTGACATAGTCCCTATCACCAACATGGATAAGCCAATGCCCAACACAACCCTGATCAACAACACAACCAAAAGGAGACAAAAAAAAGGCCAAAAAATTAGTGAATCATCTATGCTTAGTTAGTATTGTCACCAACATAACTTGAAGTTCAATAACTAAACTTTGAAACTGGGGATTACTCATGTACATTTTGATCATATCAGTATTCAACAAGTAAGAAAGACAAGACTTTACCAAGTTAAAATGAGGCAAGCTGTTGATATTTGCCTATTTGAAGAAGCCTTCTCAAACTCTTGTTGAGAGCAAATGCAGTTGCAGCCACCTAGCATATTGGCTATGGCATGAGCTAGACCCAAAAGCACTGCTGCTACTAACCCCAACATGAAGGCTTGATGACTTGGCTCTCTACACTCAAATATCCACACTTTTAAGTGCTTCACCTGTTTGTTGAAAACAACAATGGGAGTTTTAACATAGGTTTCACTTCATACAAGTTGTCTTAAAACCCTAATGCACTTCACAAAAGCTGGCTTCAAACATACCTTGTTTTGTGCTATTTCTGCCTCAAAGCCAAGAATCCCAGCTGCAACATCCATGACTAAAATCAGGAGGCACAGAAAAATGCCTGCTACTCTAGCCATTTGTGGCAGAAGTGTTCTTCTGTACAATTTTTTGAAGATCAGAAACAGTGGAGAAATATGCAAGTGTAGTGTGAGTATCTGATTATATATATATAAGGAATAAAGTGAGATTGGTGGGAAGTGGCTAGTAAAAGTTTGTTTTGTCACACTGTGCAAACTTTAAATCTGCTTTATTGTCTGCTTTCTCTTCTTTTTCCCCACTCTTGGATTCCTTTGAAAGAGAAGTTCTGGTAAAGCAAGGTAGAAGCCAGCTCATTCTATGTCTATAGGCATTTACCTAAATATGAATATAGAATAGGTTAGTTAGTTTCTTTTTTTTTTCACCTTTTGGGGTGCAATTGATTTAATTTTAATTACGTATACATTTTATGACAAAAGGTATGGGGAATTTTAAAAAATAAAAATAAGTTTCTCAAAAATATTAAAATCAATTTATAAAAATTATTTTTTTGTTAGTTTCTCTAAAATTTTAATTTAACCTGTGAAAAAATAATTTAAACTTTTAAAAAACTTTTTTTAACTTATGAAAGAAAATAGCAATGGATACCAATGTCACAATTCAACAATGCTTATAATAATGTCACCTTTACTCAAGTTATCATGACTATGGTTTAGAGAGTTTATTTTATTCTTTTTGTCAATAACTTAATGTTTGGCGATTGTGTTACTCCTGATTTCGTAATTATTATGTACTTCTCGTATATTACACTAATAATATTGACAATAATTCAGTGAGTTGAAAAAATTATAGAAAATACTGAATTTTGGTTTAGCAAGGTTTTTTTTTTTTTTAGAATTAAATATATTTTTCGTCTTTGCATAATTTTTATCTTTGATTCAAACTAGATATTTGTAGTATGGAAATGATGTGGAATTCACTCAATTTGAGATTCCAGTTCATCAATCCATAGTTATAATAGACGTAATGAGTTTGCAATCAAAACAACAATAAATTTTAAAAAAAATTAACAACCGTTTTACATATAGACTCATTCTAGTCATTTCCATATTATAAGTATTAAATGTTGTACAATTTGAATCAGACAAAAATTAATTTTATGTTATAATATGGGAACCAAAAACATATTCAATTCTTTTTAGTCATCTAAAATGCAATAGATTGGAATAGCCTCTTTGTTACCTTCAAATGACAGACTGAAAAATAATTATTCTAAATTAATATAAGAATGTTTATTTATTTATTCATTTAAACTAAACTTAATTTAAACTAAACTTAATGCATCTATTTTGTATGCACTTAATGCCACGTCATATATAGGTATTCTCTCACCTCATCTAAATAAATAACCAATATATCCACTACAACATTATAAAGATTTATCAAAAAAGAAAATCTCAACGACCTGGGAGTTTCATAATAAACTAGCAAGTATTCATTTTTTATGAACTATTCATAAATAGTTTGCATATTAATTCAAAAATAGAAAATAAAAGGTGACAATGCTGTTTATCACTACTTTTAAAAAATACAATTTCATTATAAAGTTCTTCTTACAATTTTTTTTTAAAAAAATAACAAAGAACTAATGCTTCCATGAGGATTTCTTTTTTTTTTTTTTAACTTTTATTTCTATAATTCTTCTAACAAGTAACTTAATTATTTGTAATTTTTAGAAATGTCAAATATTTAATTAAATCTAACGTGTATAACTAAATACTCTGTAATTGTGTTGGTAGTAAATACTATTTTATTATTAATGTACATGCACCAATAACTTCATATTCCAAATTAAAATTGTGAGTTTTATAATTAATAAATATTTTATTAAATACCATAGAAAAAAGTGTATTAATAACATTAAATATTATGTTTTTTCATAATTTTTCTACTAATATATTCTTAATTGTACCGATCGGAGTTGAATGAGCCACATTACTCAATGTCGTTAACCGACTGAATGATGAAACAAATTGAAAATAAATATCAAGTAAGGAACAATTCTATAAATTAGCGTAACCTCCTTATAAATTCGGGTCACACCCTACCAAATCCGGGTAACACTTCGAGAAATCAGTTAACATTGATTTATTGAAGATATGTGTCAAATATGACCCGTGAATCAAATAGTCAATTACCAAATACTATAAATAAGTCTTCTTAAAAGGAGTAAGGTATACACTTTTATCAGTTTTATATCATACACTCTCAATCTAGAGTACTTAATTGTCGGAGAACCTTCTCTAGGTTTACTCCTGATCAAAGGCTAAAGAGCTAAGGAATTGAAGAGTGGAAGTCTTAAGGAGTAGAAGGGTTGAAGAACTAAAGCACGAAAGAGGAACGAACGAATATGAGGAGAGCGACTGACACAACGACAATTGTATCTGTCAATCTCAGGTATTATCTAGGCACATTTTATCTATTATAAGTACATTAATTAATATTATTTAGATACTAGCTAGTAATATTGTGAAATATAAATGTAATTTTATATTACAATAAGATATGATCTTATATTTATTTTTATTTTTTAAGAAAAAGAAATCGTGTTAGAAAAACAAGTATTTCTATAAATTAAAAAAACAACAGAAATTGTGTTTAATGAAGATATGATTTCAAACATGAGTTACCTATTTTCATTATTTATAAAAGTATATCTATATTTTTTAAATAAAAAAATAAATAAATTACACCAACTTTATAAAAATGGCAAGTGTGTGTATGTATATATAAAAGTATGGCCTCTAAATTTGTTGGCCACAATATGGTTTTTTTTTTATTGCATCAAAGTTTGTCATGTTCATGTTAAATAGGTGAAATGATAAAATACTCCATTTAATTCACTCTTTTACATACTCTTAATTAAAACTGGATACATTCATACCAATAATTTTTTGTTTAATGTTATATTTAAGACATATAAATCAGACCATGACTCGGTTATAGGTTACTAGCAGTTATAAGTTACTATTATAAAATCCATTTACATCTCATGATTACTATTATAAATAGATGATAACTCTCTCAGTAAGGGGACACACTAAACTCTTCATACTCTTACTCACAAATATTCTATGTTTTTACTGACTTAAGCATTAGAGAGTCTTTTGCAAGTGGATCTCCCTTCTCTCCTTGTGATTGGTCAACACTACAAAGCTTGGTCCACAGAGAACTTATCTCTTCTCCATCTCGGAACTCTCTTAATCCATTTTTGGTAAGAATATTTTGGTGCCCACCATGGTGCTTTGATAAAACTTTTCCCCAGGACTACCATAACAACTAGATGTACCTTATCAACATGAGTTCTTCACAGAACAACATGACCACCCAGCTCGAGGCTATCCTCCGAAGGAAGGAGGAAAGCATGCACAAGACAATGGAGAAAGTCCTCGGACAAATGCAGGAAAATATTGTTCAGGGATATAACGTCCCTGAAAGAGCAACACAGGGTGGAAGCTAAATAGAACCGAGCTGAGATACAAGCTTTACAAGATCAATGGTGGCAAGAAATGACGACCATACTCGGATTGGTAGGAATCCTACCCAATATACGATAGATTCCCAACAGTTATCGCTTGAACCATCCATTTGGCAAGAACGTACTTCTCCTTACACATATACTCCAAGATCATCCTGGAGGGAGACTCGTTATGCTCCAACGACAGGATCATCATGGAGGGAAACTCGGGGACACGAGCAAATACCATTCAAGGCGGTACCCAATCCTCCTATCAATGAAACGATGAAAGTCAATCGAGAAGGTTTCCACCCCTTTACCTCTGAGGTCATGAGAGCTCAACTACCCCAAAAATGGAAATGGTCGAGCTTGGAAATATACGACGGGACTTCAGACCCCGAGGCTCACATCAAAGCATACATGACCTAGGTAAATCTGTTTTTGGGGAGCATGGTCGTACATTGCAAACTCTTTCCAACAACGTTGATGGGGGTGGCCTTGGAATGGTACTATTCCTTTCCCAGGATTCCATTGACTCCTTTAACACACTTTGTGATAGGTGCCTTCATCCGAAATGCTTGGAGTTTTTGGAGGAATTGGCGGAAGCTTGGTGTAGGAAATGGATCAAAGATGGCTCCAATGGAGCTATGGATTCCTTGTAGGTGCATGAAGAGTAGAGAGAGTGATTGGTTGGGCAATATCACTTAGAGAGGTGAAGAAGAAGACCAAAGGTGTTTATCCTAGAGAGGTTTGGACAAGCGAGTGAGTAGGCTAGCAACTTGGCAACATAACACTTATTAATTCATGAGCCAAGCACCCCTTTAAATAGCATAGAGGTCCACCAAGGTTACACAATTTTGAGAGAGAAAATCTAAATGCTTTAGGTTTGAAAGCGACACCTAATTGGAGTCACATTGCAAGCATGACCTAGGTGTGCTTCATGTGACTTTTTTAGATCTAAATGACTGACCTAGGTTAACTATGAGCCTTAATGAAATCCTAACTTAACCTAGGTTGGTTTTTAGATTCCTAAATTTAACCCTAATTCAATTAATAAAATTACAAGTAAAATTCTTATTCTACTTTTAGCAAGAAATTTAAATTCTACTCTAGAAAAACTACACTAGGTTATGGAATTTTTGAACATGTATAATAGGGTGTCTCTGCCATCAGTAGCAGAGTCCCAATCCTCTTGAATCTTCCTTGCCATAGCCCTAATGATTGGTCCTGAGCTGGGCCTTCTGTCATCACTTTGTGCATAGTTCTTGGCCAAATTTGCTTATTGCAAACCAATAGTTGCAACGCCGACTTCATTGCACAATGTGGTGCAAGGTGAAGAAGAAGGCATGGGACAATATATATGGCACGATTTTCAAAAGCAACATTAAACATTCCTGACCTTCATCCAATTGTAGCCATGCACGCCCTATTGGTAGGACTTCATTTAGGGAAGTTCTTAGACACCCTTTACACGAATCCTCCCGCCAACATAGATGAACTTCGCAACCGAGCTGCACGATACATCAACATTGAAGAGAATGTTGATGTAAGAAGAAAAATAATGAAAACATCAGAAGTTCTCACTTCGGAACATATCCATATCCCAAAAGAAAACGAATTGGGAGATTTGAAGATTATACAACCTTAAATACAAGTCGGGACGTGATCTTGCACGAAGCGTGCAACCATGGGTCGGTGCAACATTTGCCTTCGGCAATCAGTCATCCATCAACTGATTCGGCCAAGAAGTGCAATTATCATAAAAACATGGGTCACACTACGGAAGAATGCTTCAAGGTACGAGCAAGTCCTTTTAGTGACCAAGGAAGCATTAACCACTAGACCAAACAAGTTCTTTGGTCATATTATCATTTTTATTATACTTATTATTATTAATATAATTTATATCCCTAAACCCTGATAATAATATAAATTATATTCATATTATTAATATTATATTCATATTATTAATATTAATATTATACTCATATTATTAATATTAATATTATATTCATATTATTAATATTAATATTGTTAATATTAATAATATTGTTAATATTAATAATATTGTTAATATTAATAATATTGTTAATATTGTTAATATTGTTAATATTGTTAATATTATTATTAATAATAAGTATAATAAAAATCATAATAATACTAAAGAATTTGTTTGGGGGTAATGGTTAAATTTTCTTTGGTAACTGAATGAACCTGGTTTTGAATCCCATTCTTTGCAAATTTTATTTTATGGTGCCAAAAGTTACATACGGAATATAATCCGTATGTAATGTTGATTTTACATACGGATTTTGATATTATAAAAAATAATCAACAGACATTAGTAGAAATCAAAATCAAGGGTTGACCTATGCTAAATCCAAACTGAGCTCATTCTTTATTCCGAGTTGGGGGCTTATGTACAAACCCCCAATTACAACTGGATACATTCAGATTAATAACTTCTTGCTTAATACATAAATTAGACCATAACTTGGTTATAGATTACTAGCGGTTATAGGTTACTATTATAAAATCCATTTATATCTCATGATAACTATTTAATGTATTTAATATTTTTCTTAATTAATGGTGTGAGTCCAATCAGACCTATAAATAAGTTATATATGACTCTCATAGTAAGGATACATTAATCACTTCATATTCTTACTCTCTCCTACTCACAAATATTTTATATTTTATATTTTTATTAATTTAAACATCAGATAATTTTTTGCAAGTGGATCTTCCTTCTCTACTTGTGATCGATCAACAGTACAAAGTTTGGTCTAGATATAAGTCTCTTCTACACCTCTTAACTCTCTTAATCCATTTTTAAAGATCAACCTTTATTTTAAGAACCACTTTTTAGAATACACTTTGAAAAATACATTTTTTTATCTTTTCAGAATACATTTTATTAACTCAAAAATTATGTTTCAAATAATTCAAAAGTCGTCAATAAGAATAAGAGTAAAACAATTTTTTTTAAAAAAAAATTGATGGGTTACAGTAAGAATTGATATTTGCAGGAAGGAAGACCCTTCCAAGATTATGTTTACACCTTTCCTACAAAGAATGAATCTTTCGTCCCCGATTAAATTACTTTTTTTTCTTCTGAATATTAGATTCTTGAGAATAGCATTCTTAAAAGAATTTTAAAATGTATTTGTTTGTTTTTAAAATTTTTAAAATACAATACATTTAGCATAAACGTTCTTGAAAAATGTTAGTAATTTTATATTCAATTATTTTGGAAAAGTTCAATTTCTATCTCTAAAAGTACAGTTTTTGGAGAGGAAAACAAATATTTATCCTTTCGTAATATTGTATTTCATGATTCTCGATCAGCCCCTCCAACATATAACTTCTTATTTTATGCCTTATATTTGAGATGGATTATGCTGTTTGTGTTATTTTTTTATTTTAGTAAGTTGTATATGTAAAAATTTTAGTTAAGTACTTAAGTATTCTCATATATATTATTCTTTATTATTGATTAAAAAAAAACATAGAACTTCTTATTGCTGGGATGAAGTACAGTCCGTGAAATACAATATTTCAAAAGAAAATGTTTTATGAACATTCAAAATAATATCTATAACTGTTGCAATGACTAGAACATTCTCTCGTTACAAACCCAACATATATGGAGCAACTCATAATAAGATAATGAGATGCAGGAAAAGGACAGAACAAAGGGTTTATTGTTGCCACTCTTTTTGTTTAGATTTTTCAGACAGACTAATACACAAGAAATCAAGAGGTGCCACAACTATAGACCCGAATGCTTCTTTTTCAGTGTGTTTGCTTCCAACATCAGCTAAACAATATCATTTGAACAAGTGGAGAGAGAAAAAGAAACAACAAATTCACACCAGAACTTCATTCTTGTAATCTTGTTCGCTTTCCATGTAAAAGGTTAAATAAGGAAAACTTTTGAACGTTGAAGAACAAGACCATGCTAAGCATTGATCAGGAGTCCACACGGAAATGTTATGATGATCATTACACATGTCCCTTGAGATAATCAGAGGCAACTTGCAGCACACATGAAATAGGCTTTGTTTCCTTAACTTTCCATGTCATGAAGCATTACAACAACATGCTTTCTAATCAAAGCCACTTACATAAGCATAGAGCCACAATCACCCCTCCCCTTTTTCCATCCCTCAAATTACAAAACAACACCACAATATATAAAAGCAAAAGACCAACAAATCCTTGAACTGGTGTCATTTTGATGTGATTTTAGATCATATGCATACCAATATGTGAGAGCTATGGAGGTGGAAGTTAGAAGTCCTCATCATCAGAACTAGAATAATCCATTCTCCTCTCAGCTATGGCAGGGAAGAACTTTCTGTGGAAGTCAGAGGGTGGATTTGGCGAGTGTTGACTGCGCGCGTCAGGTGAAGAAACCGAAGAAGTCGTCCTAGTCTCCTTCTTGCTACTGCTGGAAGCCTTGGCCTGCTTTATGATGGCGTCCTTCACTTCTTTGCAAACCTTGTCTAATATGATCAAGAAATCACGCACGATCAAGAACAAACGCAACCCTTCATCCTTCCCGGCATTGCCGTGAAAGTAATCGGCAGTGCTCTTAACCAGCGTCATTATCCTCTTCTCCTCCTCCACCATCCACACCACCTCCTTCCTCGCGTTCACCATGAACCGCTCCATGCTGCGTTGGAACTCGCTCTCTTCGACCAGGTTCTTCATGTCCTTGTCAAGAAAATCCTGCGTCTTCACCAACGAGTGCCCCAGCTTCGATACCGCCGACGTGAGTGCGTCGCCGTCTATCAGCGCCGCCTTCTTCACGTCCGCGAGTTCCGTGCTGAGGCCCGACACCACCTGGAGGCCGACGCTGTGGTAGTGTTCCTCGGACTCCTCGCCGCCCTCGTTGATGTTGACGCTGCTGGTACTCCGGCTGGCTCTTTTGTTGCGCACGGTGCGGATTCCCTCGGAGCGGATGATCTCCTCGACGACGAAGTGCAGGAGTGTGGTCTTGCCGTCTGTTCCCTTGACGTCGGAGAGTTTGAGGAGGGTGTCGAGCCTGAATGCTTGCGCGCCACCGCGGTAGGTTCCATCATTCATACGATTGCCGGTTTTCAGAACTGCTTCTAGGAGTTTCAGGAACAGCCTGCTCTCTCTCAGATCATTGCAAGCCACCTGCCATTCTCATGCAACAACTACGTAAGCCTTTACCACTTACATGCATGAACTTGTAACGAAATCACATGAGACAAATATCACAAACATGCCTTGCTTGGTCTTACCTCTAATGTGGCAAAAGAATCCTTAATGCTTGAGAAATCTTCTTTAAGGTTATACACGAACATCAGACATTCAAGACGTTTGAAAGCGAATGGAATTTCAACCAACACTTTGAGAAACCTCTCTGCTGGCCCTAGTTCATGCAGTTGTCCTGTGAACAGCCTTAGCTTTAGTTCCTCGTCTTGCGTAGGTGCCATCTTCAACAACGTCTGGATCAGCTCCATGGGAATCTCATTACCTGATTCAACCAACATATTGTAAGTCCTTCCTAAGAAATGCAAATCCTAATCGCATAGAAAAATGCTAAAAAATTTAATACTTTTGGATTCTTTTTATGCTAAAACCAATGAAGCAACTCATAACGAGAGAACACCCTTATGAATGTAACTTCAATATGTGAGTCCTGACACGTTCCCCAAATAATTATCATAGATTCAAAGTCAAAGTATAGTCCTGTCCTAAGAATATATAAATGAAAGAGAAGAGTATTTCAAATTATTGGTATCATGAACACATGTGCCAAATGAACAGCGTATATAGTTAATTAACAGAACTGAGTGGCCTTAAAGTGATACAAGACCTTCCTAAATTGAATTGATCAGGGGAATAAACTAATTTATCAGGAATATCAACCGTGTGCCAAAAGAAAAATACCAATCCATATATGAATTAAACTCAAAAGTTCAACAGAAATTAATAACAATACACATAAACCCAATAAAATATTAATTAGAGCTAGTCAGCTAAAGAGTTAGTCGCAATAGACAAAGAGAGTCACCTTCTATAAGAGCATCGACAACTTCTTCTGTCGTCACATTCAGAGCTCGCAAAAGAATTGATAAGTTTTGTGCTTTCCTAGGATCAATAATCTTAATATATTGCACTGAATTATCTAATGATGTATCTCTTCTGCGATCATTCTTGTTCTGGTTGGCGCAGCCAAATAAAGACTCCATCATTTCCTCATTGATCCTGAGAAGTTGTTAAAAAGATAAATCAGTGCAAGCAATCTTTCTGGTATATACGTTCTACTTTGTTCATTCAAATTATATTTTGATCTTCGACAAGAGTTAATGTTCTTACACGAATGATCCTGAACTGATCTCATGCCACACCATTGTTTGGCCAGGTTTTGCATTAACCTTGTCCCAGAAAAATGGCTTTAGTTTTGGTTTTGGAGCATCACCCTCATTTGAACTTCCTTCTTTAGAATGTAGTGGTCCTTGATTCTTACCTCCAATTGGAGGAGCTGGTGGAGGATTAGCACCTTTTGCACCAAACGGTAAACGAGGGGCGGGAGGTGGCTGTTTCGGAGGAGGAGGTGGTTGTGGTCCAGAAGAAGAAGAAGAAGGAGGAGGAGGAGGAGGAGGAGGAGGAGGAGGAGGTGGAGGAGGAGGTGGTGGTGGTGGTGGTGGTGGTGGTGGTGGTGGTGGTGGTGGTGGTGGTGGAGGAGGAGGGGCAGGTTTTACACTAGGAGATACTGTTAGTTTTCGTACGCCTACTGATGATGATGATGATGCTGCTGTGTCAACCATTGAGACTTTGATATCTCCACCCTTCCTAGCGGACAAATTTCTAACATTAGAAACATTAGAAGGGTTCTTTCCATTGCCAATGTCATATTCTTCTCTTTCAGAATCTCCCAATTGAACAACCTTCTTTGAACCTGAAGAAAAAAAATTAACGATTGATCCAAGTATAATGTTTCAAAATCATGTGTAACTGGATGATAACAACATTAAAAGAATTTAAACTGATTCAAGTCTTGAAGAAATTGATTTGTCAACTTAAGAGTTTGCTCTTCACTCTTCAGGTTTCATATATTATAAAGAAAAAAATAGTATATTTTACACTGTCATGTCATAAACTGTCACGATTGATTAGTTTATCAATTTCAACAAACACTACTATAGAAGTCATAACATAACAAAAATCATGTAGAAAGAAGAACATGAGCATACCGCCAGGATAATCATTTGAGGTTAATACGAGCAAAGGCCTGTCATCGCTATCAGTTTTGTTGCTTCTGGCCTCACGATAGCACAGGGCCAAGCCTATCAAGATTACAACACCTGATAAAGCGGCAGCTAAAATAGTTGTTTGCTTCTTTTTCTCATCATTGCTAGTTGGTGGAGTAACAGGAGTCTGTAATTTAGGTAGAGAATTTTTGGGAAGAGAACGAGGCATAGGGGGTGAAGGTGGCAATGGTGCGAACATATCTGGAGGGAGTGGTAAATCCTTTTTGGGAGTTGGAGTTGGTGGTGATGGTGATGGTGGAGAACTGGCTGGTGTTGGACCATGACTTGGTGATAATGGAGGACTGGCTGGTGTTGGACCATGACTTGGTGACAATGGAGAACTGGCTGGTGTAGGAGAATGACTTGGTGCCATTTGATTATTTGGTGAATCAGCAAGCAAGCTTCTTCCATGACCACTTTCTGCACCCAAGGTTGACCCCGAATGCTCTGTTGACAAATATCTAAAGCTACCCTTTTCTGAAACAGGACTACAGTCCAAAGTTTTTCTTTTTACTTGAAGAGGCAGAGAATTAGTTTCTATGTTTTTGCTACTTTTTATAGTCTTTATGTCACCACTCCCTTCCAGGGGATGCAACTCATTGTTCCTCTCTATCAATTGTTTCCTGCACAGTGTCCCGTCATTTTCTACCTGTATCAACCAAATACGAGAATAGCGCCCTTCATTCAGAGTAGTGTGAAAAAAAAACAGATTAACTAATACGTCTACAACAAGTTTCACTTGAAATTTAGAACTACCTATCACTGTCATACTTTATCAAAATTAAAGTAACAAGGTATGCTCCTTTATTCTATCAATGTATAGTCAAAAGCAGTATTTTAAACATAATTGGATCATCTTTTATGTGTGGTATTCCTGTTAAAATACAATGGTATAAACATTCTTGGGTTTCTTACCAGTTTTAAGATAACATACAGTAGGAATGTACTTAAAAGTGCTTCATTTCTTCTAATCCAACTTCAATATGCAGAGGCGAAATGGTGGTATTTAACAAATTTGAATATTTAGAATAAAAATATGACCTTTTTATACTCGTAGCATCCTTTACTGAATCCTATAACCACAGGCTGATATTAAGGTGTTTTTTAAACAAAACATGCATCCATAGTTTTCCTAAAATTAGGCAGAGATATCCTTTTCTGTGATACTACTTTTCAGTCATGCAACTCAAACGAATGGATTTCTTCACTGTGATTCCTTTCTATGAAAGAGATCGAAAGACTGTGTATGAAGTGATATTGTAGACCTTGTGTGTGAACTTTGATATACAAACAGGTAACTCTATGCAGCCAAGTAATCACATAATACGCATGTAGTTCGCAAAGCTTGAGCCAGTTTAACATACATGTAAAACCAGGGGAAGTTCTACATAACCACAACCCAAAAACAAATAGAATTACCAACCAAATTAGCCTATTACTATGAAACCAAACAGAAGAATATGGTACTCAAAATTAAAACCACTATTTGGTAACAAATTAAAAAGGGCCATTAAACATTCATTCAGAATAGAAAGAGGAATCATGAGCAAACAAAAACCCAGACAAGAAATTCCAAAGAAAAACGACAAAGAAGGGACACGAATTTCGATAAAAAAAAAAAAGCAATACCTTTGTTCTAAAAACATAAATGGCTGATGCCGCTCCACCATCTCTAGGAAACTCCTCTTCTCCCCCTTTCCCCTCTGAGCCCCCTTGGGCCAACGCACAAAGGAGAATGACATAAACAACAGCATAACTGGGTCTTGTCAATTCCATTATATTTTTCAACTTCAGCAATCGAAAGGCAAAATTCCCGTCTCATCTCTCATTCAACATGAGTCCTCCCAAGTTTTCTAACGTGCAAATCCAACACCTTGCCAAAGAGCTTCCTTGCCTTCTAAATCAATAAAAATAATAATGTATCGCTCGTTCCAAACTTCGTGATCGCTCAACTTTTCCAGAAACCCACGAAGGTTGGAGTTTGGAAATTCAACTGGATGGATCTCAGAAACTCGGGAATCAGGTTGGAACGAGAGACAATATAATCACAGAGAAGGAGAATGAGGCAAAATTTGACGAAGCTGAAGAATGGGTTGGTATTTGATAAGATAAATATTACGAATAACGCACGTTGGAGAAGAACCAATGAAATGAACGTTACGTACTCAATTCATGCAAAGGTATAACAAGTGTTGAACCCACGTTGAAAGTTTGAGTTTGATATTTGGTGATCTTCTTTTGTTTTTGCTTTCGTTTTTCTCTTCTTTTTTGCGTTTTGCTGAAAAATTCTATAGAATTGTAATACCAGTACAAGAATTTGCGTCTCTGGGAATTTTGATCATTCAAAGGTTTGTTTCTTGTGCTGGGTGTGGGAGGGGGCGTCAGAGGAGAGAGAAAGACAACGATGCATTGAAAGTCCTAATAGGGACGTGGGGAGAACAATGTGGGACACCCATTCATCAACCACCATGCCATGTCTTGGATCCTTCTTTTGCTTTCCTACCCTCCAACTATGTCTTTTTTATATATGCCTCCACCACCATTTTTTTTATTTTATTTTATTGTCCCTCTACTCACTTTATTTAATATCATCCTCATTCTTCCACTGGTTTGTTTCTGATTTTTTAAAGTATTTTTTTTTTTTATGTTTTCATCTAATCTACTTATGTAAAATTAAACCTTTTTACTTTATTTTCATAAGTAAATTGAAAAGCGATTTTTTAATTATTTATTTTATACAATACTTACTTTAAATTTAAACAATTTGATTTATAATATTGAATAAGTTTCGTTGAGTTTAACATAAGTGTTTTCGAAATAAGTAATTTTTAAAAAAAATACTTATTTAAATTTTCTTCTTCAAATAATGCAGTTGTCGGAAATACAGATAATTTCTTGTTTTTAAGCAGTTTAAACGAATCCTAATTTTTGTTATTTTTATTATAAACACCTTTTTAAAAGGGTAATTAGAAACGAACAATAAAAATATTTTCTTTAAAAAGTGCAAACAAACTCACCTATTATATGAAAGTGATATTTTGTATAAAAATATTATGTTCATCCATGAATTTTTGTAGAGACTTGTAATATATGCTATATAAGAAAAAAAAAGAGAGAAGTTAATCTTTGCATAATTATTTTTTGTATGAAAAAAAAATACCAAATGATAGTCGAAGGCTAATTCTTTTAAGTGTAGAGATTATCTAATTGTGTTTTACCTCTCTCTTTTTTCCATACACATGATCACAATTTGAACTTCTAACCATGTTCAAAAATTCGAGTTATATATCAATTACAATTGATATAAGACTTTCTATATATATATATATATATATATATATATACTCTGTTCATAAAATAATTAACTCTAATACAATTTCTAATTACACTCTCACATACAACGTGTATTGTAGAGAAAAGAAACGAAAAAAAAAAGAATTTATATTTTTCATGAGTTAATGTAAATTCTTAGATTATTTATTTTCCTTTTACTGTATAATATTCTTTCATTAAATTAAACATCAAATAATCTTATCTATATAATCTCCTCGCTGTATATATAACATATATGTAAATTTTAACATTTAAGAGAAAACTAATAATATTTAATAAGTTTTAAGAAAAACTATAGTTGCCTAATGCTAATACCACCTAACACTACCAGAAAATCATGAAATAGAAACCAATTTGTAGATACCAAAATAATTAGTTATAATAGGAACTAAAATAGAGACCATATTAGAAACTAAAAAAAGAATTAGTTTCTAAATTAGTTTCTATTATTTCCTATTATTGTTAAATAGTTTCTAAATTGATATTTAATTAGCAACTAAAATTTTAACTACCAATTATTTAGTTTCTAAATTTGGTAGCAAAAACTTTGGTTGGTAATTAGATACCAATTTAGAAACTATTTAACATTAATCAAATTTCTTTTTAGTTTATAAAATAATCTCTAATTTAGTTACTTAATTATTTTTGTTTCTACAAATTGGTTTCTATTTCATGATTTTCTTGTAGTGTAAAACAAGTTTTTAACATATTCAACTTTTATATTATTTTTAAAAGAAATTCTAAATTAAATATGAAAATAATTTCTAAAGTTATTAATTAAAAATCAACAATTTTAGGACGTTATCTATGATGGGATGTCAATATAACTTTTATATGTTATTAATATATTTAAATAAATTTCTTTTTAAATACTCATGATATGTCAAGAAAGTATATATTTTAACATACTAAATATCAATAAAATATTATAAAATTTTAACAGTTGATAAAACGTGTACGACTAATAATTTCAAAAAAATAAATTAAGTATGAGTTAAATTATTTTGATGGAGAAAAATCAACAAAATTAACTTGACGCATTAAAATTTAATAGACTACCATCGTTATCATATATGAAAGGGTAAATTATGCTCTCTCTTTTATTGTAATATATGAAAATATCTCTTTAAAATTTTTGTATTAATTTATTTTATGTAAAATTTAAGTATGACTTTTAGATTTGATTTTGTAACTTTACTATAATGGTGGATTATATGATGGACCAAAATAATGACATGTATTTTTTTATTTAATTTAATAGAATTTGTATTTTATAACTATAGATTTTTTTTAGTTTGTATCTTTTATTTCAAAATTTACGAGAATGGATCGAGGTTTTATTATTAAGTATTTGTGATTGTGAGGTACAAGATTAATGTTTCGAGAGTTAGTTTATCATATGAGTATGAGACAACGCGAATATGATGAGAATGTTGTGTTATTGACGTGGAATAGTGTAAGGAATCTAGGTAGATAATCTTGATAATGATAAAATTAGAATGTAATTTGTTTTGTGAATATTTGTTTCATGACCAATAGTTTAGGGATTTTTTTTGTTACTTAGTTGACTTGCATTTTGGTTTTATTTAGGAACCACATAGTTGTACTTTTATCAGGTTGGTTGATTGATGAAGAAGAAGGTGAAGAAAATGACATGTGTAATGAAGAATATGTTATGTGATACATTGTTGTAGTGGGTGCGATATCAAATGAAACTAGGGGAACACAACAAGATTTGGAAAATTGCAAGGAAAAAAATTAATAATTTGCAAAACAAATTTATGATGGAGGGGAAAATTTTTTGTTACTGTTGTTGTTTTAGTTTAGCAATGGTCCTTATTTAGTATTGTTGGTATATTGTATTTTTTAGAGAAAGAACTTAGTTAGGTATTTTGTATGGTTGGTGTATTCTTCATTACAGGCATTTAGGTTTGGTCATATCTATATAACAATACTTCAAATGGGTGAGTTAAACTTAAATTTTATTTTTATAAATGTTATCATGGTCATTCAAAGTCTATCCTAATGAAATTAGTTGAGTCAATCATGTCACCTGTTATTAGGCTCGACTCTCCACATTCAATGTTTTCAACATGAAATGATGTATTAGAGATCCCATATTGTCTAGATATATGATCAAATAACAATATATAAACCTCATATTACTAAGCCAAATTTGTAAGATTGAGTTAAACTTAAAGTTCACTTTTAAGATGATATCAAAATTTATTAATGATCTATCCTAATGAGATTTATTGGACTTACTTTATCACCTATTACTGGACACCTATCTATTTCCACATTCACAGTTGGAAAACTAAGCGTGTAATGAATTTTTGGTATTTTGTTGCTCCAATATTGGTTTTGATTTGACATGGGACCATATGAGAAAGGAGAGGTAAACATTTATGCATTCTCTCTAGAAATATAGTATTGAGTGAATATAAACAAATTTCTTTGTGCTCATATTTCAAATATTAGTAGAAAAAAAAGAAGAGAAGTAAACATTGTCACAAATATAACATTTAAAATTAAGGATAGCAAAATGAGTCTCAACTAGCTCATCACTAACATGCTTTAGCTCGCTTCACCTAGTCTGCCAAATTAGAGGAACAAGGTGGATTGACCACTCAACTTACTATTTTTAAATTTAAAATAAAAAATAGTTTAGAAGATTAACTTTTTTATATTATATTATTTGAATGATCCAAATATGTAATAGTATTATAACTTAAATCATTAACACTTACAAATTAAGTTTCAATCATCAATTAATTAATTAAAAATTTAGAAAATATTTATATAATTAAATGAGCTTTTAAATGTGTTTTTAATACAAAATTTTGAAAACACAAAATTTGAAAAACAACATTTTAAAAAGAAGTTGGCAAGTTGGCTAGCGAGTCTAACATTTGTAGGACAACCTAAGATTTTTAACTCGCTTTCTTATAAAGGGTCAACTCGTCCCGTCCTATTTTTGACAAACCAATACCTTATCAAGTTGATTTGTTTTGTTACCTATGTTCATAATAATGATATAATTATTCATTTGCATTTGTATAATATATATATATATATATATATATATATATATATACTTTATTTATTGTTCTCTGTTGTATATATACATTACATATATGATAAAAGGGAATTAAAATATTTATATTTTTTTATTTATTTAATTTTTAAAATTTAATGAATGAAAAACTAATACTAGAAATTATCTTTTTTTAATTATATTATTATCATTATTATTATATTTCCTCATTCTTTATATCTTACAATTTCTCATTTTCAAAATTATTTTAAAAAATGAGTATTGAAAATGGTAATATCTCAATATCATTAGTAGTTGGTGACATTTGCTTTTTATTTATTGGAAAAATTAATTAACTATAACACTTTAGATAAGCTTCTATTTTGTATTAAGAATGTACATAGTTCTGGACATTGTGTTTATACGAGATTTCAACAAGATTAAAAAATTTAATAAGAATAGGAGTAACGTTCAAATATATTATAAACTTATGTGTAACATCAAAACAATTAAGTACTTAAATGTTTCTAGAGGTAGAATATAGTTTAAACCATATGAATATATTTTTTACCATCATTATTGTTATTAAAAAAATTGTCATTTTGAATCTTCATCCTCAACAATTAAAGTTTGACCTTCATACTTTGTTTTCATATGTCATTAGTCAATGCAATGAAATGTGTACATTTCTTAATAAATATGTTTATATAGTTGTTCAAAAATACATTAAGGGATCCAAATCTTGGTTGCAAAAGTAACTTTGGTTTGGTAGTTGAACTTTGTAAGTATGGTGCAGGTTGTGTTAGAAAAAACGGGTAATTTTCCCACTAAAACAGAACCCTAATAGAGCTACCCGACAAATAATATTGAATAAATAAAGCGGAATAATAAAAGAGATAAAGAGGAAAAAAACACACCAGAAAATTGTTAACGGAGTTCGGCCAATTTAGCCTAATCTCCGAGCACAGCAAAAACAGCTCACTTTTATTATTATAGGAGAAAATATTACAAATTGGGATATATAACAGTGAAGGAGGAGCGTTTAATTTATAACCCTCAAACCTCCTTCCCAAACAATGAACCCACCGATGTGGGACTCGGGATTAAGCTAAAATCAACAAATCTCCACCTTGGCTTAATTTCAAATCCCACCTAAAACAAATATTCTCAAAACATAACAAAAACAAACTTTGCAGTGCTTCAAATTTGCGCCTCCAGGCGCCAACTTCAAATGTGCAAGATATTAACCAAGTCTAAACAGTGTTCAAACTTGGTCCTTGTAACTACCTTGGTGAGCATATCTGCAGGATTCTCCGTAGTGTGAATCTTCTGGAGAACAA
>Ga0123342_1004383_pt1 | contig 21578 bp, 10 predicted proteins | sample Turbeawhitnodule_FD_89960 | JGI IMG/M metagenome (GOLD analysis project Ga0123342, IMG submission 89960) | Root nodule microbial communities of legume samples collected from Mexico - Turtle bean Mexico white nodule | ecosystem: Host-associated > Plants > Roots > Nodule | place: Mexico: Nepantla...
GTTCATTTTCACATAAATCGATTTATTTTCTGTAAAACTGGGTTAAACACTGTTTCTGCGAAGAAGTTTTAAAAGGTCAATTCACCCCCCCTCTTGAACTTTGGCACTATTAAACCCAACAATAGCAACTCAGTCGTCATGAATAAAATATGACTTCATCCAATTGACCTCCACTACAAAACAACTAATGTATTTGAGAAAAATTGTATATTAGAAGTTAAAAAACGTAAGTATTTTTTTCTATCTATGTATTTTTTATGCGTATATATTTAAAAAAAAAAGGATAATTGTACACAAAATGTGTGGAAAAGTTGTTATTTTAGTTCCATTATAATTGTGGAATTGAAGTTTTTGAAAAATATTATTATTAAATAAATGAAAAAACATATTTATTATCATAATAGTTTTTTCTCTTGGTTTAAGCGAGATAGTTTCTCATAATAGATATTTTGAACAGGTGTTAAGAAAGAAAAAAACTCACCTTTTTTATATTATAGTGGTGTGACTTTATTCTTTTATATTTTAGTTACACATTACAACAATTTTTAAAAGAATTCAAAAACTATTTTGTACTATTAAATTTGAGATGGAATTTCATCTGTTTGTAATTATAGTGATTAAAATATGAGAATCTAAAATGGTAGAATTTAAAAAGTGAATATAAAAATTGTAATTCAGAAAGAAAGAAAAAGAAAGAGAAAGGAAAAGATTATATTTGAATAAAATAATTGGAGTATCGATTATTTGTGCATTATTGATGGATGTCTTAATCATCGTACACTTGGCGGGTTCAGGGTGACATCAGAAGGTGTGTGTTGTGGGGAACCACATTAAGGTGCGGGACGAAAATGAACCGACACGATTCTCTTTCTCTTCTTCTTCTGGATGAAGGAACCTCATTCATTCACACATTCACTATCTAACATAAATATTCACACGAACTCCACAGATATAGATATAAAAATAAGTATAATATTTAAAATATTGAATAATAAGATAAGATATGAATATATATATATATATATATTATATAATTATAAATTATATAAATTTATAATAAAGATTTGTGTGTAAATATGTTTTAATTTTTTTTTAAAAATATTTTTTGTTGTTGGTTCAAAAGAATTTATTTTTTATTTTTAAAATAAAAATAATAATTTATATAACAAATTTGAATTTTTAGAAGAATAATGTATTTATTTTTTTTTATCGGTAATAAAAAATGAATAAATGTGAACTATTTCAGATTTAAATTCTTATACAAAATAATAGACTTAAGCCACTTCCACCTAAAAAAAAAACCTTCACCAAACACTTATAATTAAAAACAAGTGTCTGATCCTATGAAGCTCAGACATTTTTCTTAAAACGGTGTCGGATACTCATATCGAACACCGACACTCGTATGATAATTATAGAACACGTATCCGTGAAGTGTCCAATTCAAAAAGTATTTGTTAGATTTCTGACAATTTTAGTACGATTTTAACACAATTTTAAAAAGAAAAAATACATTAATTTTATAAAAACTCAAACTTATTGTATAATTTTTTATTATGATTATAAAAATAAAAAAACAAATCCTCTTGAACCAGTCATGAAAAATATTTTTTTCTCCAAAAAATAATATAAAACATACTTGTGCACATAAATCTTTATTGTCAATTTATATAATTCATAATTATATAATATATAGATATGTGTCCTTGTATCTTACATTTTTTATATTATACGTATCTTTGTATCTGTGTCAGTGTCCGTGTCGTATCAGTGTCTGTGCTACATCTGACCTCAATAATATATTAAGAAAGAAAAATACTCAGAGAGACTTAGACGTAATCCAAAACTAAACATTTACTTAAACTAAGACAATTACTTTTAAACGATCGACTACTCCTCCCTTTAATGATTACGTTGTTTCTATGCTTCCATAACTCGCTTATTACTGCAGTCCAAATTACTCGTCACACCTCATTTACCGAAACAGTCACATTACTCAACCTAAACTGAACAAAATTTCGTGTTTAAAATTATAAAAAATTTAACAAATTTTTTGAATTAAACATTTTAACAATGTTGGTATAAGTATCGGTATAAATACACATACGATCCAATTTAAAAGACAACCTCATAACATACACTCGTACATGCTGTCATATCATACATGTCATGTCATATCATCCATTCAAAAACAAAAACAAAAACACAATGTGCTGTGGCTAAGGGACGGTGCTCAATGGTGGGTCCTACTGTTTTAAATTTTCTACACAATCTTTTTGTACAGTGAGTCCATTGCACGGGCCAACCAACGTGAACCGTTGATTTGAAATTGCAAAATTGATTACGCAAGTGCAAGTATAATATATATGGTGAGTCATTGTTGTAGCATCGAGATGTTGCAATTGAGGTGGGACCCACCATTGCCTTTCACACGTGTGCGGATTTGCATGAGTGCGAGATTAAGAGCATCTCCTACAATACTCTATTTCTCTTTTTGCTTCTCATCTTATTCTTTCTTATTCTTTTCATATTCTTATATTACAAAATCATTATTATAAGAATTTGAAAGGAGACTCATATTATATTTCTATAAGTTTTATAAGAATAATATCTTCATATTAATAACTCTAGTGAAATAATACTAGTACATTAATCATAATATTAATATTATAAGTATTATTCACTTTCATTATTATTTTATTTTTATAAGAAATTTATGAGAGTAAAAGAATAAAATATTTTTAAATTGTTATTAGTCTCGACTCTTAAACGATGTGAAATTATTATAATGAAAATAAAATGAACTTTCATTCTCTTAGCTCTTGACTGGAGGGATGAAAAAAATGATTCTAAAGATAAATTATCGACTTTGACTAGGGGGTTTGTTTCAATAAAGATCAAAGAAAATTTGAATACATCTTCCTTATTTAACCATGTAAGTTGATTTTTAAAGACAAAAACATGATAGAACTTTAAACTCTCCAAAAAAATAATACCTCATGTGTGATAATTAATAACAATATTATCAAATAACTTGAGGTCAGAACAACAACCAATTTCTAAATTTTACATATTATCTTTTAATTGAAACTTGTTTTCACATAATAACTTCATAAACAACATAATAAAGGTGGTGAGGATAAAATTAAGTTTTTTACTCATTTAGTGTATTTTTACTAGTTTGATGGTATGAATTACCATTTTTTGAATTTGTTATTTTATAATTGCCATTTTATATGATTTAACAATTTGGTGTAAGGAAGGAAGTTTTCCGTAAACTTATTTTTAATTAAAAATTTAAAAGATTAACTTATTTGAAAAATATAAATATGTAATGGTAATGTAATTCAAATCATTAATATTTATAGATTAAGTGTTAATTATTAATTAAAATGAAATAATTTAATATATCAAAGTAATACTTCTCTTAATTTACTTAGCTACACACATTAATTAAATAACTAAAGACTTATAAAGTATTTATATTATTGAGTGTGCTTTTAAATTATATTTGCACATCAAATTTTACCAAACTTAGTTTGGTTTTGATTATGTATTTAAACAATAAAATATAAAACTTAATTTTATAAACATTAAGTTTTGTCCGTGCAAGTGTCTTAATTAGCCTAAAAGATGCAAGTGTTTTTTTTTATCAGCAATAAGGATTAATAACATGAACCACTTAAGAAGTGAGATGCAAGTGTATTGTTCTATTTGTTTGGATAATTTTGCTTAAATAGATACAAGTGTGTATATCATACAAATAATATATATACTTTGTATGATAAATGCAAATTTTTAATATTTTATAATACACGTCAAATTTATAAATGTTTATTTTATTTTCGTAAAGAATGTTCTTCTGTTTGCTTTTTATCAAACGAAACCTTATGAAAAATTTTAATGTACAATTCAAGTATTTCTCACACGCGTAATTAAAAAAACAAAAAAACTTATAGACCAAAACTCTCAAACTTACTGTAAATCCTAAACCTTAAATATAACAAGTCAACCTATCTTATTTTTTTAATCAACAATAAAGACAAATTAAAACAAGATCGACTCATTATTTTTTATAACTCTTCTTATTATAATAGTTTTAATTTTGAAAGTGAAATAAATATTGAAAAAAATGAAATTATAGCTTAATCAATTCTTATTAATATACATTCAAAATTTTGAAAAATTAACTAGAGTTTATAAAAAATAATAAGAACAATCAACTTTTGTTTTTTTACCCTTATTTTACTCTCGTTAACAATTGTTTAAAATTTATGATAAACATATTAATAATTATAAATAAAATTACTAACAACAAAATTCTAATCAAGCATTAAATATATACAAATTAATATAAACACCAAATATTCAACTACGTCAACCAATATTAAAGTAAATAATAAAAAGCAATTCGTCCAAAAAAAAAACACTAATAATAACTATAAGTTTAAACCCATTAATAACATGAAAGTTGATATATGTCACCTTTTGTATAACTTAGGATATATGGTTGAACATTTATTAATTGGTAATTTATATACACCAACTGAATTCATGCATATGCATCTTAATTATATCATACTCAAACCTAAGACTAAGAGTTCTTATACTATTTTTTATTATATAACTTTAGTTTCAATTAATTTGGTTAAACACTACAAGAAAATCAATAAATACAATCAAATTTAAAAACAAAAAATAATTATTCACCATATTAACTAAATTAGATACTAATCTAGAGACTAAAAAATTATTGGTATCTACAGTGATTTATATTATTTATAAAAAAAAAATATAAAATAATTTTTAAATTGGTATCTAAATTAGCTACCTAAGTTTTAGTTACTAATATTTTAGATTCTAAATTGGTCTTTAAAAGACTAATAGAGACTAATTTGGAATATAAAGTAGTAAATAGCTAAATATTATATACCAATTTAGATACTATTTAAAAAAAATTGTTAATAATAAAAATTAATTTAGATACCAATATTTTTTTTTAGTTTATAAAATAGTCTATAATTTTATTTTTTATTTTTAAATAAAAGCTTCATGTTAGGCATCACTATGTCACTTAAGATCTCAGTTAGGCTGACACCTCAAGTAACAACAATCATTTACCATCACATGAAAAAAGTATTATTAAACAAAAGAAAAAAGAAAGAAAATACAAAAATACGGGGGACTAAACCAAAACCCATATGTTAACAAAAACGATACATAGGTAGACTATACCTATTCATAAAGAATTTTAAGAACAAACAAGGTGGAAACCTATTATACCAAAGAAAATATTCTCTATGAAAAAAGTCATAAATTAGCCAACTTATCAGCACACACATTTCCTTCACGAAAAATATGAGTAACCGTAAACCTAATTTTTCCACAGTAATTAAGACAAACATTTCATCGATTACGAAGCATCAAGGAAAATAGTGTATAATTTACTCAAACAATAACTAATTATTTTGATGTAACATTTGGTTTAATAATTTTCTTTTACTATAAACCTAATATTATCTACAAACCCTAATATTATCCATTGGTTATTTGTGTGGATGGAAATTTGTGTTCCCCATTTGTTGTAATAGAATCTCATTTGGCATTAAATATGGTGTGTGGATGAATATGGTTGGTGGGATACAAAATTGAATTTGAGAAAAAGGAAAAGAGAAATGAATGAAGGTTTGAAGATGGTGATAACTCCTGAAAAGGGGACAAAAGAAAAGGGTTGTGTTTGACTTTAGGGCAAAGACTGACTCCAACCAATGTACCAAAATAAAGAAGATGGCATTGCCCTCACTTCTACCAATATTTCAACCAAAAGGATAATCTTCAACACTTTTTGGTGAGTGCTCATAACCAAATCTATTAATTACCTTTTCAAATCTTCTAAACTACATTTTTATCCATAAATTTCTTGTGGGTGTAAAAATTAAGTCATTCAAGTGTAAAATGTTGAAGTATAAATTATTACATTTTTAACTATAAAAGTCCATTTTAATTATAAAGTATATTTTTTAGTTTAGTAAGAAGTGTTTGATTAATAATTAGCATAAGGGGTTCATGAGTATTATAATTTGAATCTCAATAAAATAATTATTGAAAAATATATTATTAGGTGTAACATGTTGTTGATATTGTCAAATATAATTACAAGTAATGTCAATTCCCTTATAATTGATAAAGATCACAAAATTTAAGTCAAAATCAATTATCATCATACAAAATTATTAAATAACAATAAAATTTAAAATAAAAATAATTATTTATTATATTGATTAATTAAATAATATTTTAAAGATTAAAATATTATTGATATTTAAAGTCGTCTTTATTATTGATAAAAAAATATAGAATAGTTTTTAAATTAGTATCTAAATTAACTAACTAAAATTTATTGTTCTTATTAGAAGATCGTGATTTGATCCACATATGTTTAGTAAAAAGAAAGAAAAAATTTTTATTCTTTTAGAATAATAAAAAGGAAAGTGTTCAATTGGAACATGAAAACGTGACTGAATTAGTCATAATTACTCTTCGAAACGAAATAGAAGAAGGGGAGAGATTCTCAAATCGAACTAGGAAATAGATCTAATGACTTAAAAAAAATTGAACGAGGAGCCATGTGAAGTGAAAATCTCATGTACGGATTCTGTAGAGTGACATGAAGGGTGAATTATCTGTCAACTTTTTCACTATTACACTCAAAAAACCAAACTCTGATATTTTAAATTTTAAATTACTTTTTAAAAGATTAACTTAGAATATAAAGTAGTTAGTAACTAAAATTTTGACATGATTAAATACCAATTAAAAAACTACTTTATAATTTTGTTATTAATAATAAAAGTTACTTTAGATATAAATATTTTTTTTTCATTTATAAAATAGTTTGTAATTTAATCAATATAATAATTAATTATTTTAATATGTAAAATTAATTTTTATTTTAATGATTTTTTTATTGTTTTTAAATATAAATTATAACTTTTGGTTTTTATTTTAGAAAAAATCTACTTTTTATTTTTTATTTTAGTTTTTTTTTTATATTTACAAACTGTTGTATTTCATCCTAATACTTAAAATCTTTTATCAATAAACCGACACTAGTATTGGATTCTGTTATTGTTTTTTCTTCATACTCTTAAATCTTTTTTTCTTGTCTCTATTGTCTAAAAGTTAATTTTGATTTTTTTTTCACTAAAATAATTTTTAAAAATGTAAAATAAAAGCACAATTGAACGATTGAAGTGAAATATTAACATGAAATCTCCTACAATTTTTAACGGCCATGATTGAGTATTTATGGTTGAAATTATTATATGATTTTTTTTGAAAGAATAATAAAGGGAAACAAAATTATAGAAATTTTCTGAGTTAGACTTCTATCAATAATTACTACAAAACAAGATGTTAATGACAAAATATATGTATTGTCGTTTTTATGTAAATTTATTAGTTTATTCCAATTATTTCAGACTCAAAAATAAATTTAAGTATTTTATTTCTGAAATAGAATTGTATTTTATTTTTTAGCTTTAAAACTTTTGATCATTGTAAAAAAGTGATATTTTTTTATTTTTTTTAAGTACTTTCAACCTATCTATTCTTGTTTTGTTTTAGTTCTTATAATATTTTGTCCGTTTTAAATAAATATCTTTAAAAGGTTTGGAAGTGACTATAAGTAAGTGATGTCACAACAAATACATTAGAATAATTAAAATTAATAAGAAATAACATATTAAATATTATAAAAAAATCATTAAATAGATATCAATAAAAACTAATTAGTTAATATATTAATTAAATTATTAATATATAAAATAATTTTTATTATTAATAAATAGTTTATAAATTGGTATATGATAACTAATTAGATATCAATTTAAAAATTATTTTAGATATTAATAATTTTTTTAATTTCTAAAATAGTATCAAATTTATTGATATCTAAAATAGTTTTTATTATTAATAAAAATTTATAAAATATTTTTTAAATTAGTATTAATTATTAGTTACTATAATTTTAGCTACTATCTACTTTATATTTTAGATTAATCTTTATCTTTTATAACTAAAATATTAATAACTAAAACATTGACAACTATATATATATCAATTTAAAAAAATATTTTATAATTTTTATTAATAATAAAAATAATTTTATATACAAATAATTTTTTATTCTCTAAAATAACATTTAATTTAGTCAATATAGTGCTTAATTATTTTTTATCTCTTAATTTAGTTATTATTTAATGATTTTCTTGTAGTAAATATCATTCAAGAAAAATTAAACCTAATTTTAAAGTGAAAGTTTTTTTTTCTTTTAATTTATAAGATTTAAACCTAAATATATATATACACAAACATAGGAGTGCATTTAACCACACATTTCTCCATCACAAAATCAACTCATTCACTCACTTACACACATATGAACTTTATTAGGGCACCCTTTTACACATTCAAATAAAAAATGCAATTTTTATTTGATTGGAATGTGTGGCTTGAATCTCTCCACAATAGAACACCACTAATATAGCAATAGCTAGTTATGGGATTTATCTTTTATGAATTCTTGGTTTGTGTCACGGTTTGGCCAAGAAAAAGGAAAGAAAACCAATTACATGCATTAGGGTAACATAATAATTTTGAAAAACACCATTTGTTGAACCAAGTAAAGTAAGAAAAATCACAAGACATAGCTAGACAGCTGTTAAGGCTTGTTTGGCTTCAACTTGATTAATGATAGATTTTATAGGTGTAAAGAAAACCATGCACTTAATTTATTTTTCCTTAAAAGATAAAGAAAAGACAAGCAGAAGGTATCATTCACTAAAATTGGGTCTTGGTGGCATCAACATGTACATGCACTACCATTATAAGCATAAACATTTACTTTTGCATGAAAACTTATCTACACACTTTGCTCATTAAAAATGGTATTTGAGAAAACATAGATATCCACAACACACAAGTAGATTAGATTATAAGCTTTGTTCCATAGATTTTGTCTACTATTCCATTAGTTTTTAATTCTAACAAGAAAGATTCTTCTTTTGAAAAGTCAACTTCATTGGTATTTTTTAAAGAAATTACAACTTTTTTTAATCATCAATAACCAAACAATGTCCTAAATTACTTCCTGCACCCCCCACTTTTGAACTTGAACTTCCATAATTAGGTGAAATGACTGAATTACCCCGTCTACTTCTCCCTCACTTCATCCCTACCACCATTTTCGTGTTTCTGCAGAAGAAGAGTGCTGGAAAAAATATTTTTCTGAGAAGATTTTCCAAAACGTATTTTATGTGTTACAGAAAACTTGTTCTAGAAAGTTCATTTTTGAAAAAAGCATTTTGAAAAATATTATATAGATTCTGAAAAATTCGTTCTAGAATTTCTTTTAATGAAAAACTTATTTCAGAATATAGTTTATGTGTTCCAGAAATATTATGCTATCTTATGTCTGTTTCATGAAATCCAAAAATTATATTTTAGAAAAATATTTCACAACACATAATTGGAAGATTACTTTAAAAAGGAAAAATAGTAATTTAAAAAATTTGGGGATGTATGTTAAATCGAGGGGTGCAGTAAGCAATTTGCCCCAAGTGAAAGTGGGTTGTTGATGCCTAAATAAAAGTAAATTCTTTCTACACCCAATTTTTTGAACCTACACTCTACGTAGTTTCAAATTTCCGAAAATACCCTTTATTATGAAAATAAAAATCCAGAATTAAAAATAATATGGAAAAGTAGATCCAGAGATTATGTTCCGAAATTAAAAATTTGTAAACAAAAATCAAAATTTCATTTCAGATAAAAAAAATCCGCAATATAAAAAGTTCATTCTAGAAAAAAAAAAATCTAAAAAAATCTGGAAACATATTTAAGGGTAATTTCGTCTTTTCACATTTAAATAGGGTGCATTGATTGGGTGCAGGAAGTAATTACCCCAAGTAAAAACCATTCAATAAGCCTACAAATTCAGAGAAGCTTTGACTCATTTTCAAGTTTCTGCAAGCAATTTTACTTTGCAAACTACAAACAAGACAAATTATAATATTAAGTTTTAATGAAATATATTTCTTAAAAAACTTATTTAATTAATATTAATGAAATTGAATAATATTAACTTACTTTCTTAAAAAGGTGCAATATTAATTATTTTTTGTTTATATATTATTGTCCTCTTATAAATATTTTTCCTAGACAAAAAGAAAAGAAAATGTCCCATCTTCTTCTCATTCTCGAACCCAAAATAAATAAATAAATAAATAAATTCTACCTTGACTTTAAGCAACTTAATTAAGAAAGACAAAAAAGATAAGATTCTTCAACCTTTTATAAAGAGATTTTTTCAAATTTGTGGAACACGAGGCATTATAATTCCTCAAATAATAATTACACACTCTAAATCCTTTTTCTCTCTGTAAAGTTAATGATTAATGATTAAAGAAAACAATAATATTTCACATTGATGTTATAACTTTTTTATACACACAATTATTAATGTTAACATGTTAATTTTTTAGTGAGAAATTAAACTTGCAGAATGATAACTTAATAAAATCTCAGACCCTTTTATTTAATTTTGTTTGAAATATTATAATTTTGAAAATACAGAGAATAAAATGGAAAGTAGTAGTAGAAAAATGAAAACTAGCTTGAATTGTGCATTTCAAAAAAAGACAATAAATGTACATCAAAACTTCAAAAAAAATGACAATAAATGTACATCAAAATTGAAAAAAATGGCAGAAATACTTATAATAAATTAATTAAAACATTGGCACACATACTTATAATAAATTAATTTATGGTTCTTTGATGTTATTATGTGTTGTTCTTCTTGCTCTCACACACTTCTTCACAAGCTCTTTAAAACTTTTCTTTGAGCCATTATTCATTTTATTGCTCTTTGCTAACAAATCTTCCTCCACCTGCAAAAAAACCTTGCAAACCCTATTAGGTTAGAATAATAATAATAATAATAATTTGCTATTGATCACACCCCAAATCAGACGGTGGAGATACCTTCAGCAATCGATCCTCCGCCTGATTCAGCCTCTCTATCACCGTTCCTTTTGCTTCCGTCTCCATCATCACGCTCTCCATCGGACGGCACTGCTTCTCCAAACTCCTTGGGGAGAAATCGACGGACGATACGCGTCCATCGCTTCCGCTTGTTGGCGTGGATGCACACGAGCTCTTTGGTGATCGATTGCACCCTCTAATTTCCTCCAATTGTCTCAACTAAAGTGTTTTTATTTTTAAAACATAAAAAAGTTAAATTTTTTTAAAATCTTTTTAAAAAATTTACTCTTTTTAAAAAATTTACTCTAATACAACAATCTTATAGAAATTTTCTTTTAAAGGGACAATTTATTTTTGTAAAAGTTTTCTCACAAAGGGTTCAGTTTAAGGTACTATGAAGCATATTCTTAAATTTTATTTTGTCTTCTAATATTGACATAATTTTAATTTTAAGGATATTTCTTCTTGCACCCTTATATTCTTTAAAATACAGAATTATTCTTGCACCCCTATATTCTTTAAAATACAGAATTATTCTTGATAATTTTAGGTAATTTCAGAATAAAAATTTCATAAGAAAAATACCAGAATTATTATTTGATAATTTTAGGGGATTCCAAAATAGGAATTTCATGCTAAGTGTGTTTGCAAAATATTTCCAAAACACATTTTTTTTTTAATTTATTGAATAATAAATTCGGAATTTATAAAATTTGTTCCAGAAAATATTCTAAAAAAAATAATGAAAATAGTTTTAAAGAGATAAAACAGTCTTTTCCAAAAATCATGGGTGCATAAGCCAGTTGTTGGGGGTGCAAATGGTAACACCCTAATTTTAAACCTACTTTAATATTTGTCAAGTGAACATATTTCTTTAATAAATAACTTTTTGTAAAATTTAGATTCTAATTTTTTTATGCTAGCATGATATAAACCTTTGTAGTAATCTTTTCTTCAAAATTGTTGATTTAAAACCATGATTACCACTCTAATAATCCAAAATCATGTTTAAAATGGTAGAAAAATGTAATTGATACAATTAAAAATATGAAGAAATAAAATTAAAAAAAATTATATTGCTAATATTTTTCAAAGAAGAATTGTATAACATAATTAACTAACTAACTTATATTAAGCTAATTAAGCAAAATAAATTGAGTAGAAAGAAACATACCAAATTATCCAAACGATCAATTCTAGAGAGAATTGGTTCCTGAGTTGCAGAAGCCATTTTTCTGTCACTTTCCTCAAAAACAAACACAAAATTTCTTGTTTTTCCCTTCAAATATATGAATGTGTTCTTCAAGTTACAACACTTTTTTTTCAGTTTGGATTTTCATGCTACCTTCTTTATATACATGATTCCATGGTGCCACGCGTTCAACTCTTACTGTGGGGCTGCTACCTCCTATTCGCATCTTCTGCCACGTGTAAAGACGACGTGTTACCGTTTGAGAGGGTTTTCATTGTCAGTTATTGCGCTGTGTCATTGGCTTAACATCACGCACTCCAAGGACACGTGGAAGGCGTGCATGCCGTGTATGAGATTGCCAAGGACACGTGTCTTTCATGTGATGTCACACATTCTCTGCCCCATGATCGATGCTTCTCGAAGATCGCAGATATCTATCTCTTCCATATGGAGATTATTTTCTTTGTTCTATTACGAAGAAAAAGACAACTATTTCATTTTTTGTGAAAAAAATAATTTTATCCATTGTTAAATTTAATAGCTTTTAGGTTTATTTTCTACTATATTATATATACATATATGTGTATATTAATGTACTACATGATGTGGGATATAGTGGGCTATTTAACAACTCAAACCTGTTATCTTAAAATGGGACAAAAATAGGTAATTTCTTTCTGCACCATACATATCAGGTAAGATATGCAACCAAAACAAAATTTAAAACTTAATATTATCTTTGGTTTATTTTTCTTATATACAGAAATTCTTAACATTATCTTTGGTTTATTTTTCTTATATACAAAAATTCGGAAGTTCATTGTTATATACTTTAAATTTCAATATCAGAAATGTTATTTTCGTATTTCATTTAAGTTTTCAGATAATTATATCCGGAAGTAAGTTATGATTGAGTTTCCATATCTTATACTGTAAATGGTGTAGAAGATTGAGATTCATAACTTATTTATGTTTATTTACGGATCTTGACATCTAGAAAATCATTTATATTGTCAAAGTAAATTTTGGGACGACGAAATTCAGAAGTGACATATTAGTTCTAAACTTAAATATTTGAATTTTTTTTAAAAATCATTTAAGGATAAAATGAATATTTTTTCACGTTAATATGTTGGGTGTGAAATTGAATTAACACGGTGCTGGGAGAAATTGCCTAAAAAATATAAAGCCTGCCATGGTGTTTTGCATATGTTGGGCTTTTACTTCCTGCATTATATCATTTATGAGCTGCACTGTATATTTTTTAAAATTCCATAATTACCCTTGCACTTTTTATTTGAAAGTAGGGAGTTCAAATATGCAATGCATGGAGGTGTTGCATTAGACTGTTTCTTCCTACACCTCCATATCTTCTTCCGCCACCTCCATACACAATATGAAAATATATTTTTATCCTTTTTTGTCACCTCCATAAACTAGTTTTCGAATTATGTAATCCGAAACACATTTGAAAAAAGACTTCCGGATTATTTAATCCAGAAAGTAATAATGCATATAAAAAAAGACTTACAGATTACATAATCCAGAAGCTAATTATAAATTTGAAAAATAACTTCCGGATATTATAGAGGAGCATTTTTGGAAATTCAAAAATATATGGAGGTGAGAAAAGAAGATTACATAATCCAGAAGCTAATTATAAATTTGAAAAATAACTTCCGGATATTATAGAGAAGCATTTTTGGAAATTCAAAAATATATGGAGGTGAGAAAAGAAGGTATGGAGGTGCAGGAAGAAACAGTTGTACGTTGCATTAATATGTAAATACTGAATTAGATAGAGTTCAAAACTTGTTCCAGAGAGAACCACTTCATGATTTTTCCATGTATTTACATTAATACTTCGAAATTAGAACTGATTTTTCTAACACATTGATTCATTCAACAGGAGTCACAACTCTTGATCCAAGTATTTAGCAGATCAGCATAGTGATTATGGTTTCAGAATTATCAGTGTAAAAACAGTGTTTATGAATGTAAGTAGAGGGTTTTCAATCACAAGAAACAGAGAAAGATGTGTATACATACAAAACTGCAAGGCTCGTTCCGTATTACAAACAAAACAATGCCACAAAGTTCAGATCTACTACTACTATATTCTTCAGTATCTTCTATGAACTGCACATAACATAAAGTCATGACAAATATTAACGGCTACTACGACCATAATTACAACCCAGAACACAATACACACTCCAAGAAAATATGAAATAGAAACTAATTTTAAAAACAAAAAAATAATTAGTTGTTATATTGACTAAATTAGAGACCATTTTAGAGATTAAAAAAATTATTAGTTTCGAAATTAATTTCTAGTTTCTAAAATGGTATCTAATTAGCTAGTAAGATTTTAACTACCAATTATTTAGATTCTAAATTTGGTAGTAAAAACTTGGTAACTAATTAAGAAACTAATTTAGAAACCAATAATTTTCTTAGTCTCTAAAATAGTATATAATTTAGTTGATATAACAACTGATTATTTGTTGTTTCTAAAATTTATTACCAATTTAATGATTTTCTTGTAGTGACACTAGCAGTTGATACCACACTCTTCAACATCAGGGCCAGTGACCCTTGTGGTGAAAGGGTCAATTCTGACCCACAACAGAGAGAAAATGGATGCAAGGAGAATGGACCACACCACCACAATGGTTGGTGTTCTGTTCTGGCGCCCCATGAGACCTTTGAGGAAAGGGTAGAGATGGACAATGACCCAAAAGGCAAAGAAAAGCTTGCCAAAGAGGGGTCCCCATGATTGGTAGCCACTGTTGATGGCATAGGAGATGCCAGCAACAACTCCTACCATGTTTATTATGAGAAGTGTTGTGGGGGGGATGAGAAGGGTGGTCCATTTGAACATGTAGAGCTCAGCAAAATCTCCATCTTCGTCTGAGGCCTTGGAGGTGACAGTGAAGTTGGTGTCAATTCCAGCAAGCACTTTGAGAAGGCCCTGGAAAACGGCAAAGAGATGGGCCGAGACACCGCCGATGACCCAAAACTGTTCGTTCCTCCACCACTCGTCGATTCCTACACCGCTCCACCTCATCTCCAGGATTCCGGTGGCAAAGATGGAGAGAAAGAGAGAGATGAACCATATGCTTGCAAGGTTACTGATCTGCAAGAATAGCAAAAAATTGAGTTAGAATACTGATTGTAGTTGGCATTGGTTATGAATATGAAAGTAATTTATGGGAGGAACATGATAAAATTACAATTCAGGAGATCCTACCAAATGCATTTCCCGTTTTAGATGAATTAACCAAAATGATAACAATCAAGAGTCAAATGTTAAACCATTTATGGATGTTCTTCATCATTAACTTGGCTAATCATCTCAAAATCCTAAATAGGAAGTGTCAGCAAATCCTAAATTGTATTGTCATTCTTCCATGAACAACCCCCACCCCAGATATCAAAACATCATTTTGATGGACAATATCATGATTTATTCATCCATTGATTCTATCTCATGATTTATTACACATGACAAATGACTAATTCAAATCTAAGTTGTATGAAGAAATCACAAACCTGCGGAATGATGAACTTGTTGGTGAGCAGACAGACAGCAGGCAAGATACAATAAATGAGAAGGGGAATGGCCGTGAGTGGATAGATTGTGGTGTTCACATAAGCGAACCTTTCAAGCCACTTTAGCCTTCCACCATAACCATACCAGATGGGGCAATGTCTGCTAAAAAGAATCTCCACAGAACCTAAAGCCCACCGAAGCACTTGGTTTAGACGGTCTGAAAGATTGATGGGAGCCGAACCTTTAAATGCCGGCCGCTTTGGCATGCAGTATATAGACCGCCAACCGCGGGCATGCATCTTAAATCCAGTAAGAATATCTTCTGTGACGGAACCATAAATCCATCCTATCTGTGGCAAAGAAGACAAACAGTGAATTATCTTTCAAGATAATTATATTTTTGAACAGCTGACTCAAATCATTCAAAAGGGTCCTCCACTTGATATCTTCAGCAAAACAAACATTGAGAGAAGTTTATGCCAAGTTCATAGTTCAATTTGTTGGACTTGTAATGGATTCATTTGTAATGAACAAAAACAAAACTTGAAATCAAATAACATTAAGCATAAGATGACACCACACCTCGGATCCCCATTCTGATTTATCCTCATAACCACAGCTGATAACATGAATAGCCTCCTTAAGAAGAGTTTCTGGAGTAGCAGACTGAGGAACACCACCATTCTCCATAAGGGTGGAGGCTACAAAAACTGCAGACTGACCAAACCTTTTCTCAAGGCTCATTTGTGACATAAGAAGTGATTTCTCATCATCAAATCCAGTACCTGAAAACATAAGTTAGAAGTAAAGGTCTGATTAATTGGAAGAGACTAAATAAAGTTCTAAACAGACTTCCTCAAAGGGTTGTGTTAAAAAAGCACGAAAATTGTTCACTTTCATGAAGTAAACACAATTTCAAGAGGTCTACCTTCTACTCCTTCTTCTATATCCTCTAGACTGAAGATAGGTACAGTTGGGTCAGCATGCTTGCTAGATTTTTTCTTGTCTGATCCTTTCTTACTAGATTTTGAACTCTTCAGATTTCCACCACAGAGCGACGACAAAAACCCGGGCTTTTTATGCTTGGGTTTAAGAGGAGGTTCATAACCATATAAAGCTGTCCTATTGAAGACACATCCAGTACCAACATAAACAGGACCCTGAATGCCATCCAAGCCTCTCAAGTTTATCTGTTCCGCAAGTGTCACAAGCAAAAAAAGTATCACAAAGAGGTTAAATCTCATACAGTCCACAAGAATAAAAAAGTGTAGCAGAAATCAACAAAAAAATTAGATGAACATGGCATGAGATACTTACATCAAAGAACACTGTATTACGATTGGCATAACGATCATTTCTATCAATACCATCAAACCTCTGTGGAAACTGGACATAGCAAACATGTTTACCAAGGTTGGGATCCATCATAAAGCACATAGCTTCCCTCAAGGCCTTGCTGTTGTTTATGTAGTGATCACAATCAAGATTCAATAAGAAAGGTCCATTAGTAAGAACAGCAGATACTCTTACCTGCAATTTATATAAATCACCACCAGTGAGATGACAATGTTTGGAATACCTATGGAGAAAAGTTTACTTTCACATTTTATATTGTAAAATGGTACTCACAAGTGCATTCATGGCACCAGCTTTCTTGTGATGTTGGAAACCTGGGCGCTTTTCACGAGACACATAGACTAGACGGGGAAGTTCATTGCCCTCAGTGTCAAGTCCTCCACTTTGGCCCAAGAAAACCTGCAGATATAAAAAAAATGTAATATTGACATGCTAGCAATTATGCAACATTCCAACCAAATTTAACATCTTCACAGTGTAAGACTTGCTCAAATGTAATTAGTAATAGAAAGTTAGAAAATTGCATAAGTATAGTCCATAAGGGTAGTAATATGTATTAAGTAAAACTTTGAGAAATGTCTCGAATGTTAATAGATGAACAACAAATTCTAAAATGTCAACATCATCAAAAGTATTCAACCAACCTGGATCATTCCTGGATGGTCTCTGATGTTATTTCCAGGCCATGGTGTACCATCTTGCATCACCCATCCTTCTTCGGGAATTTTCTGCGCCTTTGCAACAAGTCCATTGATTCGAACTTTAAATTCCTCATATTCTCTCTGTGAAACATAAATGAAAGGTAATATTAAAAGATACCCCTATGACAAACAAAACTCCTGCAAATAGTGCAAAGGCATGTTGTAAGCCAATATCTTACCTTCATTGCTCTACGATCCTTGACAAATGATGGATGGACCTTATCTTTCAAGTAATCAATCTTTTGTGCAAAGTACCACTCGGGTGCACGGGGTTCAATGCTATACTTCTTGGAAAAGGGAACCCATTTCCTTGCAAATTCGGATGTCTCGGCAAGGGCTTCGAATGTCAACATAGCAGCACCATCATCAGAAACATAGCAGGAGACCTTATCCACTGGGTAGTCAACTGCCAGAATAGACAATACAGTATTGGCAGTCACAAGAGGGGGCTCCTTTAATGGATCGACAGTACTCACAAAAATGTCAACAGCAGCTAGCTGTGACTGTTCTCCTTCCCGATCATACCTGCAACTCACATGAATTTGGCATTAACAGAATACAAGATTGAAAAAGAAAAACAGCATGCCATATGCCACAATTTCTAGTACAGAAGAACGATAAGGTTCGAGAGTTACCTCAATGCAAGCCTATCAAGATATGTTTCTCGGTTGACAGGAAGCCACTTGGGGAATTGATCCAATATCCAAGAGATGGCAAACCAAATCTCACATATAACTGATACCAACCACAATGGATAAGCATTGGGCACTGGATTCGTTATCCGATAATGCAAGAAAACGCAAAGGATAACCAGCCGCAACATAATGACCATACGATATGGATTTATCCTGGATGATGAAATTGAAACCTTCCTAGAAAGAGGCTGTCGAGCTTCATCATTCCTACATATAAAGAAGAATGCACTCACATACGATACTTATTCAAAAGATTTGGCATCTTCAACAAACAAAAAAATACTTAGTAGTATTTTACAACAATGTTACCAAACCTTCTCATGCTATCAACCAAGATATATTACCATATCATATTGTTAACTACTGAACAATAGAATAACAGTAAATATACATACACTGACAGGGAAACAAGTAAAGAAGCTTACAATACAAATAGAATGGCAATGACTCATACAAAATAGATAACTTAATTACTCACAACAAGGAATCATCCACAAGCACATCTGTAGCAGCATCAATATCTCCACCTCCTCTCTCAGAAGCAGCTTGGCCGGTGCTCATTGGAACAACATTCTTTTCTTGCTTCATCTTCCAGCCATCAACTCTTTCTTTCCATGCAACATTACCCAAACCTGGATCCCCAGCCCTGATATTAGCTGCACAAGAATACATTCAAGTACTTCAAATCACAATCAGTTAGCTAGATAAAGAAATGTAGCAAATACAAATCACAAATGAGAATGTCAAGTTGCATACTAATACCTAACATGAAAACTTCTATAAAAAAAAATCATAGATGAGAATGTGCATAGTGAAAAGGAGTAAGATAGATACGAGATTGATTGATATCAGATGAATATGGAATATTATGGACACGTTTTCCTCCACCAACTGCAGGAGATGCCATTGAGAGCCTCTCAGGAGAGGCTGCAGACAACTCTCCAGATACCTGCAATAAAAAATACACCGATTTTCATTCAGACTCCTGAAATTGAAGGTGAAAGGTGGAGAAAACTACAATGTCAAAAGCTAACTGAATGACCTCTTGTCCACTGGTCAGCAGAGGAATGTGGTTGTGAGAAACTTCCTTATCATAATTTGGAGCACCAACCTCCTCGCCTCGTGCATAAGTCAATTGCCAGCTTAACATGCGGTCTGAAATCTTCTGCTTTTGGTTTTGATTGTCTGAATCGTAATTAAAGTCGCTGGCAATATCAGTAGCAGCACCATCCTCTTCCGTGTCTCCAAGAATTGCAGGACTTCCTGGAATCATTTAAACAAGTAGTATGATCACTACTTACATACAACCAGAAAATATAAGTTCTTCAAATATGGCTGAAGATTAAAGATCAAAACTGAAGGTGTAAAGGCATAAAAAAAAACAAGTAGTGTGCAAGAATAATATATATCTTGCAACTACAAAATCCTAATGACAAAAACAAAGGGAAAACAAAGTTCTCTATCTAGGCATCACAAACAAAGATAATCAAAGCCAATTATTGAGTACTCTCAACATATGGAAAAGTTGACAACCTATAAATGCAATCTCTGACATATTATCTATCCACTCAGAAGATTTGGCTTGAAGAAAATGGAAATTGCCCCCAGGACTAGTAAATGGTGACAGTATGAGTACCTCACTTTTACACTCCTAGAGTGTGCTAAAGTTACATGCTTAGTTTAGTCTAATTTAGCCACACAAAATATTCTACAAAAGTTTTCATGTTAGGAATTACTATGTTAGACTGATACCTAACTAACAACAATCATTTTTCATCACATGAACAAAGTATTATCAAAAAAAGAAAAAAGAAAGAAAATACAAAAAAACATGGGAGACTAGACCAAAACCCATATGTTAACAAAAACGATAGACTATAGCCAATTTTCTTATAGCTATAGTTATAAAAGTTCTAATTCAGAAGTTCATTGAATAAATGTTCTTGAAGCAAAAGGTTATATCTCTTACTGGTTATCTAGAAAGTGGTCAATTAGCTTCATTTACCTTTGTGCCTCTTGTACCGGGTTTTGCACTGGGGGCAAGACTGATTCCCATCCTTCCTTTCATACTCATAACAAGGTCTGCATACAGGGAAAGCACAAACATCGCACGCAATGAAAGGTTCACCATCCACATTCTTCCCAACACCATCACCACATATCTGGCACACTTGAGCACTCAATGCTGTCACTGGCTTTGCCTGAACATTTGAAATGTCACAAAAAAAACTTCATCAAGCTTCAACCAGCAACCATTTCACCGCCACAGCATCACAAAATATTGGAGGAAATCAAACAGAAACTTAGTATATACACTCACCCCAGCTTCGCCTTCAGACTCCATAGTTCCCTCTACACAACACTTCTCAAATGAAAATAAGGGACCAAAGGGTAGTATTTCAAGCCACACTCATTAATTTCAACACTTTCTGATACCTGAGAGGATCGATTTGGAAGAGTCCCCTCTCCTGAAACAACCTATAATCACAAAAAAAAAAAATTCTAGTTGTTAACAAGCATTCTCATCGGTTTGCAAAGTTGGAAAAAAACTTCAGAACTTCTACCACAAATTGAAGTTATAATCACAAAAACAAAGCCTAGCTTATAGCAAGCATTATCAACAGTTGGCAAAATGAAAATAAAAACAATTTTTGATCACAAATTGATATTATAATCACAAAACCAAATCTAGTTTTTATCAAGCATTCTGAGCAGTTTGCAACGAGGGGGCAAAAAAAAACCTGTAACATGAAACTTTGTTTGGTGAATGAGAAAAGCTGGGTGGAAGATGAAAAAGGAAGGGTCAGATTCTAAACAATGAAATCTCCTTTATGAACATGGCTGAGAAAACAAAGCACTTTCCTCATCACAGACAACAAAAAAGAACCAAAAAAAAGTCATTTTTCCTTGAGATTCTCGCATGATCAACAGTGAACAACATATATCCACTATCCATTTCCGAAAGGAAAAAAAAAAAAAAAAAAAAAGTACAAAAAACCACACAACCCCACCAAAAACACCAAAAAAAAAAA
>Ga0123342_1004384_pt1 | contig 21572 bp, 11 predicted proteins | sample Turbeawhitnodule_FD_89960 | JGI IMG/M metagenome (GOLD analysis project Ga0123342, IMG submission 89960) | Root nodule microbial communities of legume samples collected from Mexico - Turtle bean Mexico white nodule | ecosystem: Host-associated > Plants > Roots > Nodule | place: Mexico: Nepantla...
GATAACCAAACTAACTAATTAATGTCCATCTTCCGGTGCTTAAACACTTTTTATTCATCAATATAATAATTTATTCATTACTTTTGTTTTTTAGTTTTTAACTTATCAATTCATTGATGTTTTGTTCTTTTTAATGCTATTGCAAAAAAAAAAGTAAATTAAAAAAATATTAATAAAATCTAAACTTTTATTTAAAAGTGGAGTTCAATAGCTGCCAAAAATAGTGCATATAAAAAAAATAAAATTATGTGTCCACATATCCAAGGTTAAGCCCATTCTAATTTCATTGTCACTTTACCAAGGTCAAGCCCTCGCTTTATTCTAATTTTATTGTCCCACTATCCAAGGCTAAGCTCACGCTTTATTTTTAATTTTATTGTCCCCTTATCTCAGGCTAAGTCCACGCTAATTTTATTGTCCCCCTAGTTAAGCCTAAGCCCTCACTTTCTGTCCAAGGCTAAGCCCCCGCTTAAGTTAACATTTGTAATTTTGTGTGTTGGCAACTTGTAGGCAAAGCCCACACAAGCCAACTTATTGCGACGCCACGCATCCGACAATTTTTTTTGCGACAAGGATATTAGCTTCAAAGTTGTGTGAAGGCAAAACCCACGTTAATTGCATCTTTGCGTGGACTTTTTGTGATTAGTGTCCGCCTTTGGCCCTTTCTAATAATTTTTTTTTTGTAGTGACAATTCTAAACGTCATTTACCTGGACAGGAGCGTTTAGCAAATTAAAATACAGAAAGTGAGCAGTTGGATCAACATAATCAATCAACCGACACAATCCCTAACCATGCCTAACACACTTATTCTAAACAAATAACTTGTGTTACAAACGTGGAGATACAAGGATGATAATGTTTAGGGGCATAACTTTTTAAATAACTCTCTTTTGTAGATACAAGGACGATAATGTTTAGAATAAAAAAAAATTGTGAAAAAATATAATAGTGCAAAAGAGAAAAGTGAAACTGTCAGAGAAAATTCTTGGTTTATGCCGTCAATGTCCTACCCAGATAAGGTTTGAAGCTTGAATTGTTCTTCGTGTTCATCTCATAAAATTTATTTGGATAGAGTCCATCATATGCCCTTTTACTTTTACCTTGTATTCGATGCTATTTCCACAAAATATCACCATCATAAGGGTCCCAAAATGTTCTTCTTTTTCAAAAAAAAAAAACAACTTTGCAAAGATCATATCATCATCACCACAACCTTCTTAGGTCTGTGAAATTAACTATTCACTGATTCCACCCAATGAAACAAAATATTCCAAGACAACTCCTTCTACTCATAGGCTAATTAAACCTTATCTCACAAACCTAGATGGCTACACACATTATTGGAGGTGAATGTATGTCTAGTTTACATCGCAATAACACAACATAATTCAATATACTACAAGAAAATCATGAAATAGAAACTAATTTTAGAAATAAAAAATAATTAATTACTATATTGACTAAATTAGAGACTATTTCAGAGATTAATTTTTTTTTTGGTTTCTCAATTAGTTTATATTATTGTTAAATGATTTATAAATTAGTATCTAATTAGCAACCAAAGTTTTTCTACCAAATTTAGAATCTAAATAATTGATAGTTAAAACATTGGTAGCTAATTAAATACCAATTTAGAAATCATTTAACAATAATAGAAACTAATTTAGAAACCAAAATTTGTTTTAGTTTCTAAAATGATCTCTAATTTAGTCACTATAGCAACTAATTATTTTTTTCTTCTAAAATTGGTTTCTATTACATGATTTTATTGTAGTTATACTAACCAAATTTAAAGATAAAAATAATTAATCACTATATTAATGAAATTAGATACTATTTTAAAGATTAAAAAATTATTGATATCTAAAGTGATTTCTATTATTAATAAAAATTTATAAAATATTTTTAAATTGGTATTTAAATTAGCTACCAAGATTTTAGCTACTAATATTTTAGATTATAAATTAGTCTTTAAAAGATAAGAGACTAATTTAGAATACAAAGTAGTAAGTAGTTAAAACCTTGGTAGTTAATGATTAGATATCAATTTAGAAACTATTTTATAATTTTTTTATTAATAATAGAAACAACTTTAGATACCAATAATTTTTTTAGTTTGTAAAATGATCTTTAATTTAGTTAAATAATAACTAATTATTTGGTTTTTTAAAATTAATTTTTGTTTAGTAATTTTTTTTAGTGAATATTATAATATGTTGCTTAATTTTTATGTGTTACATAATAAATAAGTAAAATATAATTAGGTGTCGTATATAAATTAATTAAAATGATAAAGATAAAGTGATTAATGATCATGCAACAATGTTTACGTTAATGAGTAATTTGTTAAGATTAGTCCAAAATAAGTGAACATTCATATGGGAGAAATTTAAAGAGAGAATAAGAATTCAATCTATTTTTCTTTTGTGCTTAGAATTGAATTCAGATTAGATAAATGCTCTTTTCTGGTGTTTGTACTCCTTTGACCTGAAGGCACAATAAGAAATCAACATTGACTTAATAGAAGGTATTCTTTGGGGTCCATGTGAATGAGACAATATGTTTAAAAGGAACCTTTAATTAGAATATCATAAGTATATGTGCATGTGGAATTCTCCATAGCAAATACTAGCTAGCTGGGCTAATTAAGTGAAAAATAATTGTTGGGTGCACTACATTTTATATTTTAGGTCATGTTGACGTGTGAATGGGTAAAAAAGTATGGTCTAAAATAAGTATAGAAATGGTCTTTTATTATTGTTTATGTAGTAAGGTTTATTTTTCTCTTACTCAAAATATTTGGAAAAAATGTTGCCTATTTATTTTAAGCAACATTTTATAAAACGTGGACAAAATTATTAAAATATGAGTACTTTGGGCAACTTTTTAGAATGTGGGTGTTTAAAATAACATTTTAGGCAACATTTTTTAAAATGTGGGTGTTTTAACTAATATTTAACATAACATTTTTAAAGTGATTAAATAAGATTTAGGCAAAGTTTTTAAATTGTTGATAGTTAAGCCCAAGTAGTGTTAAGACTCGAAATTCACTTTGTCACTGAGTTGGAAGTTCAGACTCGGAACGAAGACTCTTGCATATACACATTGAACCAGGAGAAATCTTGTCTAAACCCTAAGTTGAAACGAGAATCTGAAGTCGTTCGTTACGAACCAGGAGCGATATTGTGTGTGTTTCGATCAACGACTGAAGGTAACCAGGAGTATTCGCATCTAAACCCTAAGCCGAAACAAGAATCTGAAGTCGTTCGTTACGAACCAGGAGCAACATTGTGTGAGTTTCGATCAACGGTTGAAGGTAACCAGTCATTAAGATTTTTTTAGGGTGGATTTTCCATTTGGTTTTGTTAATTTGCATTTCTTTTATGATTCCATAAATGATTTGATAATATTTGTAGAATTCTTTTCTTGTTGAGTTGAAGTTTGGAATGAATCTTAGTGTTCTTGTATTTCGGAGTAGGAGGATCTCATGTGAAGTTTGGTGAGCTATTGTTAACAAGGCGTAACTCATGTGGGATTGAATCTAAGCTCACCGTTCAGAGAAGATCAAACCTTTTGATCAAGAAGAACAACCGCTCTTCATCAATTTGTGCTGAATAACAGTATGTCATTTTTACCTTATTTTGTATTCAGCACAAAAAAATCATGTTATTATTAATAATATTAATAGTAATATTATTGATATTATTATTAATATTACTATTATTAATAATATTATAATTATTATTATTGACGTTCAGTTATCGAATATTACACCAATAGATATTTATCCTCACTCAATTTACTTTTTAATTTTTAGATGTGTCAGTAAAATAGTTAATAATTATCGAATAACACAAAATCGTTGATAAAATTCATTGGTAATTATCGACAAACACAAATCCATCGATAATTCCTTCTTGTGATAAAATCTATTGGTAATGAAAAAATTACGCATGAACACAATAGTTATTTGTTGGTAAATCAATAATTTTTTTTGTAATGAAGAGATTATATAATATTCATTTTCATTATTATTATTTTTTAAAAAATCTTTTACATATCCTCATTTAATAAGTAGACGTTATAAAAATGAGAACTTGCCGTCAAGGTGTTCACTATTAAACTTCTAAAAGCGAAATTCGATCAAGCCAAATTTCTAATTCATGAGAAATAAATCTTGACTTAATTCAAAAGATATTATATTTTAACTTCACAACAAAGTGGACAATATGATCTTGACAGAAAGTATAATAAAAAGATGAAGTGCATATGTGCATGACATGACCATTCTTAACTTGAATTTATGCAATTCTATCATCTCAATGAAAAGATTCACATTAGATAAATATTTTTTTTTTCAATATATATAATTGGTATATGTCCATATAACTTCATAGAAATAGTATTTTTAACATTCCACTCATTAACAACCTATTTTTAGAGGTAACAAGACTATTAAAAAAATTATATTTTTTTAACGAATAATAAATAAAATAAAATGAGTTATTTTTAGTATTGTTTCGGTTCTAAACTCTAAACTATTAAAAAAAATTATATTGTTTTTATTAATAAATAATAAATAAAATAAAATGAGATATTTTAGGAATGTCTTAATTCTTACACAGACACTTCAGAAATATTTCAATTCTTATACAGAAATCCTAAACACCTAACCTACCGACATTTTTCAGATTTTATAAGCCTCCATATCAATCTTCAAAATTGAAAGGAATGGTAAGTCATATCAAAAGAAATCATCATCTACCCTATCAAGATTCTTATCACCAATCTTTATTCAAAACAAAAATTATATTTATAAAAAAAAATAATGGATGTAAAAATTTATTAGGTGTTAAATTATATAATTTCACTCTCACTAGTAGAAAAGAATATCCTCTTTAAAAAAAATCAATCACAAATAATCTGATCTAGCTTTAACCACGTCTACTATTGTGCCACCACCTTTGATGCTCTAATAATGACTTATCCCAAAGATTCGATCCCTCTTGGAGGAAAGTTGCTTGCATTATTGCATTTCAATGGACCAATATATATATAGCCATGCCCTTCAAGTTTTATACTCAGAAAATTGAGAGCAGTTCCTCAAGTAGTTGTACTTTTCTTTAAATTTTTCTTTGTGCAGTTGATAAATGGCACCACAAGCAGATTTTTCAAAGATTGGGTATGAGATAGAAAAGTTTTTTGGCAGGCAAAAGAGTTTTAGCAACCCTCCAGCGACTCAAAATCTCTGCATACACAAATTTTATCCAACTTACATGGCCACCAAGGTGGTCCACATGCATGTGGAAGATGTCAAGTGCAATGAAGCTGCTTCAATATTCATAGCAGAAAACAGAACGGAGCTGCAGATGAAAGGTTTGGTTGGGCGGTGATTATTAATACTATAGTTTTACACAGAAATATTTAGCACTATTTTTGTCCCTTTTATATATTAGACTATAGATTTCTGCAAGCTCTTCTGGTATATGATGGCTGGTATCACTCTTCTGCTACTGTAAAATACACTTATGTGTACTTCAGCTCGAAGACAACCATGAATGTCTTCTGCAGCTTCAGAAGTTATTAGGCTCTTCCCATGGCCTAGCTTTCTTCTTCATGTATCTTACTATCCATCAAGAAGTTTTGTTCTCCAATCTATATATTGCCTCTTATAATAGCATGAACAAGTTTTTTAACTGGTGTCTTCATTATTTGGTTTGTCTTTATTTAGCTTTTTTTTAGTTTGATGACGGTAGTTGTACTTTTATACGATTTTGGATTATTCCTAAAATATTCATATTATATATTGTTTGTTGTCATAAAAAAAAAATAGAATAAGAGTTGCGGAAATTAAGGACATGGGATTCAAAATAAGATTACCAAAAGCTTGTTAATTTTTCATAGCAGAGACATTATCTCATACGTTTTAGCTGATACGAAAAATCTCATACGTTTTAGTATTTTAAATGGTGAATTGTTTTAGATAAATATTGATTTTATATGATTTAGATTTATAATAAAAACAATATATAATATGTAAACTGTATAATAAAATAAACACATTTTTTGACATGTATTTTAGACTTAAGAAATGTGATACAAAGTTATTTAAACAACACATAATTGTCTAATAGTCTATGCGAAGGACACCTGCTAAATATAAAAATCTAATAAAAATAATTATGAAACACTCACAAATTTTAAATTGTAATTCAATATTTTTTTTCAACAATAAATAAATGAATTAAAAATAACCCCTTCAGAAATTTTCCAATTCTTATAAAATTATAAAAGTGTCTAAAAGCCTCACCATCTAACTTACAATTAAAAAATCATTACAATGTAACGTAAGAGCTGGTAAGGCCTAGGCATCTTAATACAAAAGAAAAGAACAACTAGAAAATCAATGAAAAAAGAAGGTGCTGTTTCATGGCATATTTATGCATCAATATCTGCATAATTACAGCACTTACAGTTTTATTCCACAAATCCATTACAGCTCCAATTACCCTTACTTATCCTTACATTTGCAGACCCAATTCCCTTCCCAAAAGAATCTCTGTTGATGCTAAGAGATTCCAATAATAGTGCTGCCAAAACGTTTCTCCATGGCCTGTAATACTTCCTATTTAAAGCCCTTTGTGCAGCATTTATTTACTTTGAACCCTACATATTCAACCTTTGCCACCTCTTCTATCATACATAATTCACAACTAACTTAAAGAAATCAAGCAATTTAGGGTATAAAGCCCAGTCAAAATAAGAAAAGTTAAAACTAGATATTTTTTCATTCATCCAAGATCACACTTGCAATTTTGTTATGTTAAAGATTTCTTCAACATCAACTTTCCCTTCTTTAAACACAACTTCGTTCTTATGGCTCCATATACTTCATGAAACTACCACCCAAACATCCTTCCATACTCTGTTCTTTTTCAAATTGAACTGAAAAAGGTAGAATTGTAAGAAGTAGAATTTTAAAGAAGTTTGCACAAGTTCACAAAGTCATGAAAAGTGAAACTGTGACAGAATATCCTTGGTTTATGGCATCAATGTCCTAACCCATATAATGTCAGAAGCTTCTTGAAAGCCTAAGAATACAGTTGTCTAAAACTCGTACACGTGTTGATCTGATGAAGTTTATTTTGGATAGAGTCCATGGTATGCTGCACTTCTATTTTCACCTTGTATGTCATACTATACCATAAAATATCACATTATCCTCCTCACATCTTGCGGGTCCCAAATTGTGCTTCTTTTTCATAAAGAATCGAATAATTTTCCAATGATTAAATCGTGATGATCACAACTTGTGAGGCATGCTTAATGGTATGTTTGTGAAATTAGACCAGATGAAGATCTTCTACTATAAGTCCTCAACTACTAATTGATTCCACCCAATGAACCAAAACAATGAAGATCATTCTTTCTTAATATATATCATCTATATCTCACTGCTGTATGATAAAACCGTGCAGCAGGAGTTGGCATGGCAGAAACAGTAAAGGATATTACCTCTGTGTTCATCTTCATACTCTGATTCCGTCAAGGAAACAATCAGTATGCACAAAGCTTCAGTTGGATATAATGAAACTTGTCAAGGATGATGAATTTGCAATATGTTTCAGTAAGAAATTTAGTATCTGAAGGAGGGTGCTTAAGTTTAGGTGGTTCATCCATTGTTATAACAGGAATCTAGCTCAGTTCATCCAACTTAGTAGTGTTAATCTTTATTGTATCCAGTTCCTTTTGAAGTTGACCAACGTTCTTCACGTCAATAAACCTGATAAATCTTATATATTCTCCTATTTATCTAGCTTCCTTAACATAAAATCCTCTCTCACTCGTTCTGTCTCTGGAAGATCTTTCGCATGTCAAATTCTCCAAAAATTGTATGAAAAATGAGAGAAGAAGTATGTTGTTGCATTACTTCCAACAGTTTGATTCCACCGTGACTTGGCATTTGCAGTTCTTTTTCTTTATAGTCATAGTGATCATTACTTAAAAAAAACATCTATAATAAAAAGATTAAATGTTCTTCTATGGAGTTGAAACCAAAAGAACGATTACCTTCCTTTTCGATCGGTCAGCCTTTTCTCTCTTCTACTCGAACGATCTCCTCGTACTTTTCTCGCTTCTCTACTCTTCGTCTTCGTGAACTCCGGACTCTGATGGTAGTTGCAAAAGACACTGACCCTCAAGTAAGACTTTGATGTTCGGCACTCGATGCTATTAATACTGAATGATGATGACGTACCTGAGAAATCTGTACTTATTTATATGATTATCATAAATCCTTTGTTATTGGGTCAAATTAGGAATTCGGATCATGATTAAGAATTTGATCATTGATTAATCTCATTAATCCTATGTTTGGACGTAAGTCTTCATATGTTGTACGAACTCGACCGATACAAAATGCATATGTGCATTTTTTTTATCAGCAAAGAAATGCATATGCTTTGACAATTCTTACTTTGATTTATGCAAATATCATCCGAACAGAAAGGTTCTCCTTCAATAAAAATAATTTTGTTTTCAATTTCAGAAATTTGATTCTGTATCTGATAATATTTGAAGAGGTAAACTCTTACACTAACAAAAGAGAATAAAACAAACAATCTGATGTACACGTCTACTATTGCGCCACCACCTTTGATGCTCCAATATAAAAATAATCTCAGCAGATTCGATCCCTCTTGGAGGAAAGTTACATCATTACGTTTCAATGGACCTATATATATACCCTTCAAGTTTTATACTACAAAAATAGAGAGCACTTCCTGAAATAGTTGGTTTAGAAGTTTTCTTAATTCCTCATTTCCTTGAAATGGCACCACAAGCTGATTTTGCAAAGATTGGGTATGAGATAGAAAAGTTCTTTGGTGGGCTAAAGAATTTGGGCAATGGCAACCCTCCAGCCACTCAAAATCTCTGCAGATACAAATTTTATCCTTCTTATGGAGCTACCAAGGTGGTCCACATGCATGTGGAAGATGTCAAATGCAATGAAGCTGCTTCAAGATTCACAGCAGAAAAGAGAACAGAGTTGCAGATGAAAGGTTTGGTTGGGCAGTGATTATTAATATTATGGTTCTAATCAGAAATATTTAGCACTATTTTTGTCCCTTTTATATATATATTATAGACTATGGATGTCTGCAAGCTCTTCTGGTATCACTCTTCTGGTACTGTAAAATACACTTATGTGTGCTTCAGCTCGAAGACAAACATGAATGTCTTCTGTAGCTTCAAGAGTTATTACACTCTTCCTATGGCCTAGCTTTCTTCTTCATCTTGTATATTATTATCTATCAAGAAGTTTTGTTCTTGAAATCTTGCATATCATTTTTTTTATCAGTAAATCTTTTTTTAGCAGTACAACCCTTGTACAGAGTAAAAGAAGACTTATAATTTAAGAAAATCCCAACTGTCTATCTTGTCAAAATTAACTAAAAAACGACTTAAATTTCAAAGACCAACCCCGTCACCCTATCATCAACTATTAAATGAATACAAACATGTTAGAGGTTTAAGACGTCAATCAGAAAACGAAAAATCCGTTGATGGTAAGCCAGATTCAAGACCAAACCTTAAATTATGTCAAGAAAATAATAGTCTTTCATATCATCTAATATAAGGTTGAATTACAATAATCTATTTTGACTCTCTTATAATATTTTTAGGTATAGGGATTGGGATTTAGAAAAATTTAACTGAATAAATTCATTGTTATTGACTAAATAAATAGTAAATATTATTTTTAGAGTTAAAGCTGAGATTATTTTATGGTATATCATTAATTATTTCTTAAAATATATGTGTCTTCTTTATATTGAAGTTTAAGCTATTTTCCTTTTAAAAGTAAACTTAATTTATATTATGTTAAATTTTTTTAAAATAGAGAGAAAAATAACTCATATCACGAGTGTAGGACACTAAAGTGTTAACTACAAGAAGCATGCTGGGTAAATAAAGGGAGAAAGCTTGTAAAAGACGAGGCATGAATATAAGAAAAAGATTACTAGAGGTTGTTTGATTTGAGAAAATATTTTGTAATTTTATTTTTATTAAAAAAATGTCATGTATTTATTTAAAAACATTTTAGAAAATAGTAAATACTGGTATTTATTGTCTTTTACTTTTTATTTTCTATTTTTTACTATCTTCTATTATGATTTAAAACATAGAAAGTAAAATGAAAAAAATTTATTAAGAAATACTTTCGTAGGATTTCCTTCCTTCCGAATTTCTAAGCTAAATAGTTAAAAATGATAAAAAAATATTATTTTATGATATAAATTTGCACCATAAAATAATTTTTAATGATAAATTATATTATAAAATAAATAAATTATTAAAATACATTTTAGACTTATGATAAATATTTTATATTGTGATAAATTTCATAAACTACAAATAATTTCTCAAAAATTTAATTTAAAATAAAGATAAAAAAGATAAACAGAAAAGGAATAAGAGATTGAATGAAATTCCTAAAAAAATTCTTAAATTATTCTTGTCAAAGAATAACTTATCAAATACTATCAATTAATATTTTTAATACAAAAGATTCCTCTTCATCCTTTTATTTTCGTTCGGCTTAAATTATACTATTATTCTCTCTAAATAAGTTATTAGTTTTAATTTTTAGTTCCTATAAAAAATCTTTGATGTTTATCTTATAAAATTGTAATTATTATTATTATTATTATTATTATTAGTTTTATAAAATGAAATAAAATAAATGTTTTAAATTTTAATAAATTTGTGTAATCTTCATCTCTCAAAAGTTTTAAATCAACTTAACCCTAAAATTAATTTTAAAATAAAGAAATAACATTTTTTTTTGTAATCTTAACATTTTCCAAAAGGTTTCAATACTGACATTATGTCATAATAAGGACTAGGAGTCCTACACTTGAAATTAATTTTGTTTACATAACTTCACAATATTAAAAATTGAAAAAATAGTTATATATATATATATATACTTTATAAAAAAATCAAAATCAAAATATTTATTTATAGTTTTAGAGAAAAAAAATACATTAAAAATTAAGCATTTTGATCATTGCATCAATGTTAGAAGTTTGTATGATTTTGTTTGCCCTATATGATTTTACTTATTTATTTATTTTTCTACAAGCATGTGAGAAATTGTGATTGAAATATTGAAGGAAAAATGATTAAAAGCAATATGTTGGAATTGAAATTGGATTGGGAGAGGAATCAGTTATCACATCATTACACCATGTTGATGAGGAATATATAGCTGGAAAAGTAAAAGGAAACACTTCCATGAAAGACAGATTCCACCATCAAAACTCAACTCAATCTCATTTTCTTCTTTAATACATTAGAAAAGCATAAAACAGTTACTTCTGTAAAATATTCCTAGCAGAAAATATTATAGTTTTTCGGTAAGAGTGGTTATAAATATAGATATATCACTTCATCATAATAATCTCATACACTACAAGCAAATCATGAAATAGAAATCAATTTTAGAGACAAAAAATAATTAGTTGTTATAGTAACTTAATTAGAGACCATTTTAGGGACTAAATAAATTTTTTGTTTTTAAATTAGTTTCTATTATTGTTAAATTGTTTCTAAATTGATATTTAATTAGCTACCAATATTTTAACTACCAATTATTTAGTTTATAAATTTGGTAACAAAAACATTGGTAGTTAATTAGATATCAATTTAGAAATTATTTAACAATAATAGAAACTAATTTAGAAACTAATTTTTTTTTTAGTTTCTAAAATGCTCTCTAATTTACCTACTATTGCAACTAATTATTTTCGTCTCTAAAAATTAGTTTCTATTTTATGATTTTCTTTTAGTGATAGTCACAGTTATCCTTCAAAATCAGTCATTATAACTTTTTTTTGTCTATTATAGTTTAAATATAAATCATTTTTATTATATATGTTCCCGCCGGTTGAGCAAATTGTGCTTCGTGCGTAGCTAAGACACGCGTAGCAAGGACTCCCTCGTCTTTGTTCCAAATCCCCACCCTTAGTCGCCGTGAGTACCTGAAACAGAAAGAACAAAGGTCGCCCTCGCAGCCGTTTGCACTCCGACGATCAAGTCAGCAAGCGAGAAACATCAACAAGACACACCTCCGTATCGGAGCACCGTGAATGGATGCTCTGAAGGTGGTCGAACGACTGAGTAACTAATTTCTCTCTAATTGTTTGTGCGTACAGTGGGTCCGCGAGCAAGCAACTAGAGTGTGTGTGTAAACTGAGTCTGGGTCCCCGTCTCAAACGTCTAAAACCCCCTTTTAAACGTCTAAAGCATTTAAAGCATCTTAAAGCGCATTTAAAGCGTTTAAAAACGTTCAACACATTTAAAACGTTCAAAGCATTTAAAGCGTTTAAAGTGCTTTAAAGCGTTCAAAACGTAAACTGAATAAAAACGTACTTTATCAAACTTTCAGGAAAACTTATACACCTTGATGATTCAGTACTTACTGTCATGTGTTCTTCTTACTTGATCGTTATTTCTACGGGGAGGGACTTACAGCGCCGTAACCCGACTTAGGGATATTCCATCGTGTAAGTCCTCCTTCCTTGAAGTGCATATGGCGCAAGGGGTGACTTTTTGGGTGCCAACTCATGCGCCCCTGCCTCTAGTCACTCACCCTGGGAGTGTACCTACCTTCCTCTCTTACTACGCACATGGTTCGCCCCTGGGCGTGGGTACTTCACGAGTCAGGTCACCCTATACTGGCACTAAAACCATGGCCTTGGAGCCACCTTTCTCTTATTGTTCTGAGGTATCGGGCCCCTCGGGGTATCGCCCCCTCCACAGTCTTTCCTACCCGTGGGTATCGAGGGATGACACCGTTGACGCCTTAAACTGGCGACGTCACGCCTCATCCTGGCGACGCCTTATCCTGGCGATGCTTTAACCTAGTGACGCCTTAACCTGACGACACCTTAAACGGTCAACCTATTGACTTTCCTCCCTGAGCCCCCTGGATGGGTTCCACCATATGTTTGACTTTGGTCTTGACTTCGACTTTGGTCAACGCCCGAGGACGAGACGGTACAATATATGAAAAAAAATCATCAAAACTAAATGAAATATGCAGGAAGAACTTACCCAGCTAAACATAGTTTTTTTTTAAATATAAAGTTTTAATAGGATTAGAGTATTCTGAAATATTCTTATTTATTATATTTTTTATTACTGATAAAAAAAAATATACTCACCGAATCACGTCTTTAATGTATCATATAAATTTTGCAAAAGGTTATCATTATCATGAATCATTTAAGTTATCGATCATTTGATTTCCCAATCCTTCACTATTATTTTTCCTACTTTAATTAATTTCATAATTTTTAATTTATTTTTTGTCCACTTTTGTCTCATCAACAAACTCACAGAGCATCTTTTAAATTATTATTAAGAATGATATTGGAAAAGTGAAATTCCGTCCCTAGAAATTTATTTTGATGTTTTTTTTTATAAAAGGAGGATATATACTATTTTTTTAGAAAAAATATAACAAAATTATTTTCTTTTCTACTACTTAACTATTTCAAAAAATTAAGAGAAGAAAAAATAATTTATGTTTTAAAATTCTTCTAACAATTGTTTTATCCACTTTAAATGGTACACTGTCACAATTGCTTTTAAAAGATACTTGATTGAAGGAGAGATATATAAACTATCATTGACTTATCACTAAACAATGTAAAATTATTGATAATACCGGAACATAACTCTTGTCATCAAAATATGTTATATAATTCAAAATCTACATAACATTTTGTTTTCCTTTAATATGAGAATCGGAATGTGATTTCTAGAGGAAATATAGGCTCGTTTGAAGGAGTAATTATCAGAGCCAGAATTTAGGAGTTAAAAATGAAGGGATAGAATCACGAATTTGATCTTAATTAACCAAACTTAACCACAAGAGCTAACATTAGATTCTCATAAATACAAACCAATAATAACCATTTGTTTTTACCAAAATCTTGGTATATAAGAGCTAAACAAAGAGGGATCATTTTTCTCCTAGCTAGCCTCCATGGAGGCCTTTATCTGAAACAGAAAAAAAATTGAATAAAAAAAAAGAAAAGAAAATTGAAAAAATCAGAATTATATATATAGAGAGAGAGAGAACTAGATTCAACAATGAGCATCACAAAAAGAGTAGGTGTTCTTGTTATGTACTTTGCACTGGTTTATCATGTGGATGCTAAAAAGAAAGTAATGCCAGTTGCTGGTGTTGATATCTACAAGGATAAAAACGTAGCTGCTGATAAACTTTCTCCTGGAGAAAAGATAAACAATGTCTTGAGCTTTGGAGCCAAAGGTGATGGCGAGTATGATTGCACTCAGGTATTTATGCACTTCCTTTCCTTCTTCCTTAGAAGAATTAATATTTTATTTCTTTATGCAGAAAACTTATTTGTCTTCATGCTTTTCTATGCTGGTGTACTTTTTGTGAAGGGGTTTTAAAAAAAACTTTAATATTTTTGGAGAATAGTGTTTGGGGATTTTTTTTATGTATTTCGGTAATTGATGTGTTGTTATTTTCTATTGCAGTGAGAGATTTCTTTGATTTGATTGTTTTTGGAATAAGAAATAGCTAGTGATTTTAGTAGAGAGTTTGAAAGTGATTGGTGTGTGAGGTTTTATTTTTCTTCTTACCTCTTAAGTTATGTATATTTATTTATTTATTGTTTCTTTCGGGTAAAAAGAAAAGAAAAACAATTTATACTTTCAAATTGTTTTAGATCTTTTAAAATATTAATGTCTTCAACAATTAAAATACTCTTACAATCATATACCACTCTTATGCATTACTCGTTATAAGTATTCTAAGATAAACACTTCAACGTTATTGTTATGAGAAGCATGCTATGAAACCTAACCATTGCAATTAGAGTCCAAAACCTTCTAAATCATACAACACAATCTGATACTTTGTGTTATAATGGCAAAGTTCCACAAAGTATATATGAATGTTGCTGCAAGTGCTATAGGAAGTGATCATAAGAAACCACAAGGACAATGAATCAAACCCAAAATTGATAATACAAAACAAAACCCTGGATGAAAAACAACCAACATTTTGATTATTTGATGTTGATTACATCTGCAGGCTTTCATGGATGCATGGAGAGAAACTTGCCACTCCAAAGGGAATGCGAGAGTTTTGGTTCCTGAGGGAAGATTCGTGGTTTCTACAATGTTTTTCGCAGGTCCATGCACTACTCCAGATCCCGTAACAATCCAAGTTGTAGGCACTGTTGTGGCTACAACAGATATCAGTGAATATGTGAATGGTGAATGGCTCATGTTTGAGAGCATAGATGGTATAAGACTCATTGGTGGTGGTACTTTTGATGGCGTGGGCAAGGAATCATGGAAAACATCTGCTAACTGTAAAGTAGATCCCTCCGATACTTGCGTCAGAAACCCTTCTGTAAGTCGATATCTCTTAAACCCTAAACCTTAAACCTTAAATAATGAAATCAACTTGATTTCGAAGTGCAATTTTTTTTTATCAGTTCTGTATGTTTGGGAATGCAGAGTTTATATTTCCGCAAAGTTAGGAATGGAATTATACAAAACATCAAATCCATAGACCCCAAAGGGTTTCACGTATTTGTGACTAATTGTGTTAACATTAGACTTCGACTACTTAAGCTTGTTGCACCAAGTGAAAGTCCTAACACTGATGGAATTCATATCAGCCAATCTGTCAATGTCAAAGTATCAAAAAATAACATTGAAACTGGAGATGATTGTATTTCCATGATACAAGGAGCCAACGATGTTCACATCAATAAAATGAATTGTGGTCCTGGACATGGTATTAGGTAATGTTCATCATTTTTAAACAACTATAAGACCTTAATTATGCACTTTGAAACTAAAATTAACTATGTTCAATAGGAATATTGATAGAATTTATAAGATGTAGAAGAAAGTTGTGGAGTTTTGAATAATGTAGCAATTGATTTGATGAAAACAAACTTTGTTGAGTTTTAATGAACTTGCATAGGCATGAAATATCTCCTTTATAATGATCTAAAGTTTTCTAAAACTTATCCATTATAAGTACTTGGAGATTATTTTACCTGCAAGACATCTTGTGCTTACTTTTATAAATTGTTCTGATAATTCTAGGAATCACTAGTTCTATTAGTTTCTAGGATTTTTATTTTCTTGAACTTTCTAGAAATATGCATCATAATTTAACACTCCTTTTCGGATGCAAAATTCAGCAACTTCAAACATAAATCCTAGTGACTCAAACTTGATTCTTGGTAATGTGTCTACAACTTGATCTAGTGTTCCATGGTACTTGAGTTGAATTTTCTTATTTGATTTTACCTATTAGATGAAGTGATAATAAATAGCAATGTGCTATTTGCTTTGTTCTTTGATGATGGACTAGATTTTTTTGTCGTTGATATAGCTAACTTGTTGTCTCGATAAATCATACTAGAGTCATCTTCTTGTTCTCCCATTTTTCCCATTTTTTAAAGTATTTTTCAAGTCATGTTGCTTGACTTGTAGTTTTTGCAATTGTCACGTGCTTTGCTTTTGTTGTTCTTTGATTGTGCTATTGTTGCTTTCTTTTTAGATGTCTAAGAGAAAAATCATGATCCAAGTGAAAAGGCATCACATTATGGGGATGTTTTTCGGTTAAGGGATGTTGTATGCACATGGTTAAGTTGTCTATTTTTTGGTGTATAATCCCAAATAGGCAATGAGATGGATTAACTTAGGTTTATAACACATGAGATTTTTGAATATGAAAGCGTTGGAGTTGGAGTCAAACTAGCCTCAATGACATAGGTTTGGACATCCATCAAATGTTCAAATTTATTTAATTTATTCTTTGTTGATAAAAAAATATATTGATCATACTTATTAATGACAATGTTGTCAATCAACCTGAGTTGACCATTGTTTCGTACCATATACCAAACTATTTTATGCATTAGATAAGCTTACTCTTATCCCTCTTGAATTCTTGATTGGTGAAATATTCATCAATTTTGTTATACCATTCAAGGAGCTTGCTTCAAGACAAATAGAATTTTTCTTAGTCTTATATTTTGGCTTTATTACCTTTACTTAAAACTTCTTGTGGTTCCACATATATTTCTTCTTCGAGAAGACCAAAGGCTAGATTCATATTTAGTTGGTGAATACTCCATCCTTTTTTAGTTGAAATAGCTATTATAGACTTGATTTTATTTTTTTTATCAACATTATAGCCTTGATTATGGTGGTAAGCAGCTAGGGCGAATATTTCATTGCAATCAAGTTTATTCTTGCAATGCCTTGATCATTACATCTTCTTGTTTTGCTTCTTCATAATATTCAAGCTCAATCACAATCATGTTGCATGTTTCATATATATCCACCAAAGATTTTACTCGTTTAAAAGTAGAATATGGTAAAAAAAATCTTGTTGTATAGGTGAAGAAAGCGTACCTGGATCTTCTATCACTTTTTGAAACCAATTTTAGAGACAAAAAATAATTCGTTGCTATAATGACTAAATTAGAAATCATTTTAGAAACTAAAAAAATTAGATACCAATTTAGAAATTATTTATCAATAATAGAAACTAATTTAGAAACCAATAATTTTTTTAGTTTCTAAAGTGATCTCTAATTTAGTCACTATAGCAACTAATTATTTTTTGTCTCTAAAATTGGTTTCTATTTAATGATTTTCTTGTAGTGTCTAGTAGTTTCTAGAAATATATGTATCTTAATTTGACAAACATTCATCTTACATATGCTATGCTTAAGGTGTGTGACAATGTTAAAAAGTTGTGTTGTACAATAAGTGGTCAAAAAACATAATTATGGGTTTAAATCTTGATTTATATGGAATATAAGTAAATAGTAACAGAACAGTTAGTTAGATTGGTATATGTATATGTATATTATTTAGGCACAGGAATAATATAATTTTTAAAGGTGGTGTGATTGATGTTTAAGAAATGTTCGCTCTAGTTCAATTAAAGGTTTAGTTTTTGGTAACTTCCAATGTACCCTCGGCTTGTTTTTCTTATTCTGAATCTTGATCCTCTAGTTTGTTTTGCTTGAACTTGATTAAGTGATGTTTTTGAGTTGTTGGTTAATTCCTTGTTGTTGGTTGGGTGTTTGCTGGTGTATTGTCAGTTGTTGTTGGTATGATTTTAATGTTTTCTTTTTCCTTATGGGGAGGTTTTAGAGTTTCTTTTCGATATGTATAAGAGTTGGACTACCCCTGAAGTGATTCACATTTATTTATTATTTCTTGCTGATAAAAAAATGTATATTATCTCCATAGCCTTAATATAGCAGAAGAAGATGATGATTTTAAGATTTAAATTTAGGGTCTAACTTTTTGAATGTTGATGACAGTATTGGAAGTCTTGGAAAGTATCCAGATGAGCTAGAAGTGAAAAACATTAGCGTGACGAACATCTCGATGGTTGGCACAACTAATGGCGTGAGAATCAAGACATGGCCAAATAAGCATCCAGGCTCAGCATCATTTATCACCTTCACTGACATCAACATGCAAAATGTTCAAAACCCTATCATCATTGACCAAGAATATGAATGCTCTAAAAACTGTCAAAACCAGGTTAATTTATTTGTTTGTTTGTTTATATCATTCTCTCTCAGCAGCATAATTTGTGTTATAATGAAGTTGGAGCATGCTAATATGAGCATTCATTTACTTCCATGCAGTCTTCACTTGTACAGTTAAAAGATATTAGTTTTTCAAATATAAGAGGAACCACTCCTACGCCAATTGCAGTGGATTTAAGGTGTAGCATGAAATTCCCTTGTGAAAAAGTTAAACTTGAGAACATAAACTTGTCGCTTGGACCCAAGCCTACCGGATCTAGATGTCAAAACATTAAACCAATTTATGTGGGCTTGCAAAAGCCACCAACTTGTCCATAGATTATTTTTAAAGGTGGAATGTTGGATTACTCTGAGATCTTTTCTTTGGCTCAATTGAAGGTTTGGTCTTGGATTAATTCTAAATTTCCTTATGTTTGTTTCTCTTATTCAAATTGGTGTCTTCAGAGGATTGCCTTTTTTTCGTTTTAGTTTGTATGCGGTTGATATTTGGACGTGTTAGGTGTGTAGTTGTCTAAAAGATGTTGTGTTGTATGGTTGTGTTAGGCTTTTGTATATGGGTTGGATCACCCCTGAAGTGGTTCATGTGTATATATTATTTCTTGTTGAAGTTGTCCATATCTGACTCATTTTAAAGTGCATGCATTTTTTAGCTCTCACAACAAAGAAGGAAGGAAAAAAGTATTGTTTTCCATAATTATTGGACCAAATAGGAGAACATGTGGCACATTTTTTTATTTTTTTATTTTTTTTTATCAGCAACATGTGGCACATATAAAGGAGTGGAACTTACTTAGACCCTTTTTGGTTCATTTTTTGTCTGATTTCCTATCTCTCCTCTTGAAGAACAATTTTGAATCATTTAGAACCAACTTCCATGACTATTGTTTCCCAATTTAACCCCATGATTTGAATACTTCTTGGGTAGATATTTGAATCATTTTTTACTCTATACAGAAAAGTCAGAAATTGTATATAAAATACTTTAGAATTTTCTTACTCTTATTTACATATAGTGTAGAAGAAATAAGACGCTGTAGTGATTTTAGAAAGGATGAGTTGTTTCTGAATGTTGGATCAGGAATTCATGTACATTTTTTTTATCGGCAAAGAATAAATTTAAATTAACAGGAACACTTTAGGGATGTCTCAACCCTTATACAAAAACCAACACCCACACGAATAACACAGACAACAGAACCAACAATTTCAATCATGAACAACACATGTTTTTTAGGTGCCGCTATTGCTGTAGAATTATGCAGCAAACATGCATAAACATGGCACTAAAATACCCTAAACTGTAGAATGAAGAAGCGATTATGCATCTCCCTTTCCTTTATGTACCTTTGACCAATGACCACTTATATTCCTTACTCAAATTCGACTTCAGATGCTATATAATTAAGCACTGTAATCAGATCCACGCACCTTGGTCGTATCAAACATCTTGTTTGATTAAGTGGTTCCAGGAGAGAAATTATAGCATCTACTTGAGCCGGCCCAACACCTGCTACCATATCTATCATCAGGATCACCTTCTTCTTGCTAAATTTTCCTTCATCATATGCATTCTTCAATACTACTTTATCTCCAAATTGGATTGAGCAATTCCATCACGTTCATCAACATCAGCTTCTTGAGCTCAAAGAGTTATGCTCCTTTACGTTGAATTTGTAGTAGCTCCCCTCCCTCAACCCTGCCACGCACCTTCTATGACTAAGCATTACTCACCTCAACATATTTAAGAGTTGGTATGCACGTGCATCACTTCTACTTTGGTTGCAGATGGCTTAGATGCATACAGGACAACATCTTATTAAGCACACAAAAGCTAAAAATTAAAGCTTGTAGCCAACATGAGATGTTTCCACTCCTGCCAACATTATTCTCTCGCTCCTAAAGAGCTAAGCCATATCAGTAGCAGCTAGACAATAAGCTTCAGCGTCTAGGCTCCACACATTTACACCTTTTATGCACTATAGCTGCAACGTTTCTTGCTTCGCTCCTTTCTTCCGCCATCCATCATACTATTCAACCTTCCTTACTTCCTTTAGTGTGGTAAGCTTCATAAAAAAATCATGCTACCTTCTTTGCCTTATCCCCACAAAATCAAAGAACCAATTCCATACTTCTGCTTAAAAAGCCTTGAATTGGCACCTCAATAGGTCAATTCAGCACCCATTTTATCTGCAGAACCATTTTGACATTCTCACATTGATGCTTCTCACAAAAACATTCATCATTTCCTTCCCTTCCCCTCATTCTATTTTCCAAACAAAACAGCTGCTAGCAGGTTACCTAAAAAACAGCTTGCCACCCAGATACCTCTGCCACTTTCCTTATATACTTAAATTTATAAACCTAATTGGACTTCATAGAAGTTGGGAAAATCTCTTGCATTGATTTTGGTCCATTCACAAAGGTAGATGCTTCCTCCGGATAATTTACTCTAAAAACACAAAATTAACAATAATAATAGTTAAGGCCCAAATAAACCCAAATATAAGAATAATAATTAAAACAACGGATTTATTTATTATTATAGTCAAATAATCTATGATTAAAGCTATTGTGTGTGAATAAATATATGCTCATTAAATACCCCCACACTTATCCTTTTGCACTCCTGGGCAAAACATTTTAAGGTTTAAAAAAGAAAAGAAAAACAGTTGTAAATAACAAATAGAAAATTCTAAGAATTCATAATGAAAGACATGATATAATTTCAAGGAATCAAGAAAAATGTGAATGGAAATTCCTTTATTTTAATATACAAGCAGGTAATTGAAATCAAAGGTTAAATCAAAATTGACAAAACTTCACTGGACACTCTCCTACTCTCAAGTGTTTAGGGTTTGTATTTACACTCAGCACCCATGCAGACAAACACTACCATATGCTTAGCAAGACTCTAATATTCACA
>Ga0123342_1004385_pt1 | contig 21572 bp, 8 predicted proteins | sample Turbeawhitnodule_FD_89960 | JGI IMG/M metagenome (GOLD analysis project Ga0123342, IMG submission 89960) | Root nodule microbial communities of legume samples collected from Mexico - Turtle bean Mexico white nodule | ecosystem: Host-associated > Plants > Roots > Nodule | place: Mexico: Nepantla...
AAAAATTTCCCAAAAAAAAAAATCTACTTTATAAGAGATAAAATTTAAAAAATTAAAATGAAACAAAAATAAATTAAAATAAAAAAAAAATATATATAAATATATATATTTTTTTTTTTTTTTTGATAATACAATTTTATAATTTATAATAAACAGTATTAACATGACATTTTTATCTCATATTTTTTTTAAGTTTATTTTTTTATAAAAGCTTTCATGTTTAGGCACCACTATTCAATTTTACATCTCAGCTAGGTTGACACCTCAAGCAACAACAATCATCTGTCATCACATGAAAAAAATTATTATTATTAAAAAAAATACAAAAATATGGGGAACTAGACCAAAACTCATATGTTAACGAAGACGATACATATGCAGACTATACTTATTCATAAAGAATTTTAAGAACAAACTAGATGGAAGCTTATTATACCAATGAAATGATTCTCTATGAATAAATCCTAAATTAGCCAACTTATCAACACACACATTTCCTTCACGAAAAATATGAGTAACCATAAACCTGATTTTCCCACAGTAATTAAGACAAGTATTTCATCGATTATGAAGCATCCACAAAACATTAGTCCTAGCAGTAAACACAACACAAACCAAGTTATAATCACATTCAAGTCATACATTAGTAAGCCCTATCTTTTGAGCTTCCTCCATAACATGTATAACTCCATAAAATTCAGCAACCATAGCAGTTTGAACTTCAAGAAACGCAGAGAAAGCACAAATAAACTTCCCCATACTCCCACGGAAAATATCTCTACAAGTAGCAAGACCAGGATACCCCTAGCAGCCTCATCAATGTTAATTTTAACCCAACCCGGTGAAGGAAACTCCCTCTAACAAAAAGAGGATGAAGAACTTTACCACTACGACTATTAATACCAAAAAACTCAATCACGTTGAAATCCAACATATTATTCTTCATTGAAGCTTTATACGAATTTTCCACTAGACAAGTTAAATCTTTAATTACCGAAATAGCCCTAGAAACCTCAATCTTATCTTGAAATCTAGCATAATTCTTCATACACCATATCATCCAACTAGAAAAATTTATCACAACAAGCTTAATCAATTTAACCAAAGGACTACCATCACTCTTAATAAAAGAAAAAAGATCATCCTTATTAGAGAAATGAGAAGTAAGAAAAATTTGTCAAACCCAACTCCAAATATGCAAAGCATTAGAATATTAAAAAAATAAATGTTGAATAGATTCCTCATGCTTTTCACAAAGTGTACACATAGAACATATATATGCAAACCTTTGTTCTGAATATGTTGATTTGTAGGAAGTCGCCCATGAAAAACTTTCCATAGTACTAGAGTTTTGGAAGGCAAAATAGATGAAGATCAAATGAATTTACCCCAACCACAGGGAACTCCTAGTTCAAAGAAAGGTAAAAGAGACAAAGGATCACCTTGTTTGACACCTCTACTGCAAGGAAAAAAAAACTCACCAAACTGTCATTTATTCTGATAGAAAGCATAGCTGAACGGAGAATTGTACTAATCCAACCGACAAACGAGGAGTAAAAATCAAAGCGTGTCAAAACTAATAATAAGAATTTCCAACTCAGAGTGTCAAAGGCTTTATGAATATCAACTTTGTAAGCCACATTATCTCCTTTAACCTTTTTAGAAAACATGTTAATAGTTTTAGAAGCAATACCAATGCAATCTTAAATATGTTTACTCTGCACAAATCCATATTGATTAGAAGAAATAATTCTAGCAACCACAAGTGCAAGCCTATACACCAGTATCTTGGAAATAATTTTAAATTTGAAATTAGCCACAAGTGCAAGTCTACACGGTAGTATCTTAAGATTTTTTTTAAAAGAAACAAAAAATACAAAAATAAACCTTGTGTATATTTTAAAAAACATTGTCATTTAGAAATAATTATTAAAGTATTAAAATATTCTTATTCAATAATATATAACACCTAAAAAATACATTTTCTTTTAAATAAGTAATTTTTAAAAAGTGAATTATTTTAAATTTAAATATGCTAGTCCATTGTTACACTTTATTCTTTAAAATCCGTTTTCTCACTTGAATAGAGATACAAAATAAGTATATGAGCTGTCATAATCGTCGGTAACTATAGTCTTTTATTTTAAATTTTTTTGAATGAATCAATCTTTCCTTTCCTTTGTGTTTTAGTTTTGGTTAACAGAATTGAAAGAATAGGAGGGATGAATAAATTTTTTGACAGCGATGGCCACTAAATAGCCATCTAATGGGGTTCATGTGCAGGAATATGTGGCTATATATGTAGTGAAGCTCTATGAGTTGTGGAAAGGGAAATCACGAGTAATTGCACTGGGTTTTGACACCTAAAGCGGGCCACAGTTTTCTGAAGAAGGCAAAAGAACAAATAAAAGATGTGTTGCGTTTCATTTTCAGTCACACATCACCCATTCAATATTATTCATCCTTGGTAGCTTTTCTAGTCACCTATCTGGGTTCACTACGTTCCCCTATAATTGCCACTCAAACAACAAAACACCTATAAATCTACCGCACACCATGCATGCACCAACTTCAAACTACTTTTTTCGCACACAAAACTTTCCTAAGTTCCAATGCCAAATTCATCAATTTAGTGGCTTCTTCACATTGTGAACTCACTGCTATGTGTGGACTTTTGGAAGCAGAAACAGAAATAAAGTAAAATAGCATATATTATTATTACTCCGACTTTATAAGATGAATTTCAAAAGACACGAAGCTTTGGAAAAAGTTAAACATATAAAGTTAACGTAGCGAACAGAAAAGGTTAATCTGTGGTATGATTGCGTCCACGAATGCGAACGAGAATTGAAAGCTGAGAGGAGGTTGGGATATTTTTGTAGAGATGACGGTTGACGTACAAAGATGTCAATCTCATTCCTAAGTCCGTACGCAGAGAGATTCAGTAATAAACAAACTAAAAGGGCTTAATTAAACTAACAAATGAAGCAACAAAGATCACTTCATTTATAAACCACTGCACGGTGCATGCCTCCATACATGTCCATTATCACAGGAGTGTGAGAAGTTTGGAGACAAATGCAGAGGATGTTGCTTAACGCATTTGCCAAATTACGACTTCTTCGTAAGGGTCCCTTGTGGCCGGTGTGTGTGACCATGTGCACGTGATACCATACCATCTAAATGCAACCAAAACCAGGGTTGAGTGTGGAGTATGACCTAAGCTACATATTGCTTGTTTCACTAGTGTTACACATGTGTTATGTTATGCATTGAATAATGTAGCAGTGACTGTCATTTCATTTATCATAACACCTCTTCAACTTCACTTCAAACTTGTAAATATGTCTTTCACCCTACCTGGTTGGTTCGGATTGTACTATGCCACCAAAATAAACTGATTATTTTATTCAAAAAAACCCATAACTTGTAAAGTAATGAAATGATAAGATTATAGTATTATGAACAACGTAGACGTAGCAATAGTGAGATTGAGGTCAACGCGAGGAACGGCATGGTTGTCGGTCCCCATGGTGCATGCAGCCAAACATCACTCTTCATTGTACCGTAACTTTCTTAATGGGAAACCACTTTACCCTTTCAAATCTCAATATTATTATTTTCCACTCATCTGAAAAACGACTCATGTTAATTCTAACCATGTACCCGTAAGTAGAGTACGTGACTATGTTATATATCCACACACACCTTTCTCTTCTCACGTCATTCGTTAGAAAAAAAAGACATCAATAATTAAGACTCTCATCTTTCCCTTTTCTCTAGCTAGGGCGGCTAATTAACCCAATTAACTATTAATTAGTTCAAAATTTTGTTTAATAATTAATTTGCACAACATATTTTATGAACCCAAAAATCGTCTCCATTAGATTTTGTTTCCATTTGTCTGTCCTTTCAAAGATTAACATGTAAATTATATCATTATTTTTTTTTATCTAACTTTTAAATTATTTATATATATACATATTTATTTTTATGTGGGAATACAGATTATTGTATTACTTCAAGTTTACACAAAAAATAATTTAACCTAGATAAAATTGAACTAATGGATTAATATCAAATTAAAAATCTTGTTTAACTGAATTGCAAAAATGCTTAAATTGAGTGTTGAGTAAATTTGAGTCGAATTATTTAGTTCCTGCTTTAATTATTTTGGGTCCTACCATTTTTTCCTTTCTAACATTGGTTCCAAAAAGAAAGTCTAAACGGAAGCTAGTGGGCTAGTGCAATTAATACACTATCTTCTTTGACGTTTTACGAAAGTAATTTTTTTTCTATCTTTGTAAATTATACCATAATATTAATCACTGTTTTCTTATTTATATCTTTATATAACATTTATTAATTTTCTAAACTATCCTTAATTAGTTACTGTTCTCGCCGGCTCAATTCGGTCGGATTTAGGAGTGAGCTCCTATCTGAAGTGTACTTGTTTGAGTGTTGAACCGAGCTGGGGACGCTCTGGAACGAAGGGGGCTCCACCTGTTGATCAATTCAGTGAGAGCATTCAAATTATAATTTTGTATCAGTATAGGGTTCACTTACCTTTATTTGGGGGTCTTAAACCCCTTTTATAGACATTCCTTCAATAACTTTCATCAACCAGAATATTATTTCAACAATAAGAATATAATTTCAACAACAAGAATATAATCTCAACAGTAAAATATTCGGTTAACGTAACTTTTATTCGCATTTAAAAGATATATGTTTTAATTAATTCAGCTATTCTTTCTATTATTTTCACTTTAAATATCTTCTTCGTATAGATTACCAAACATCTGAGCCAACATCTCAACACGTCTTTTGTCCCATACCTGCCCCATGTTAAGTTGAGCATAACTTATCTAACTGAGCTTACTACACTTAAATGCTTGAATCGAGGACCCGAAACACGTTCGACTAGTACAATTACCGTGTTTTAGTAAAAATCATTAATAAATATAAATTTAGAAAGTTAAAAAATTATAAATAATGAGTCGAGACCATAACATCAAAAGTTTCTTTTTTCTTTGATTTGATTTGAGAACATAAATATTTAGGGATATCAAAACTTATTCAATCACTTTATATTTATAATAATGACAATGATAATTTTAGAATAATATAAGTGATTAACAAATTTATCATTTTTAATGAATTTAACTAATAACTTTTTTTAAATATATAAATTTTTGAAAGAGTATGGTTTTCTTTTTATTTGATGGACTGAAATGCAATATTGTAAATTGAAATTGACAAATACTTTGGAAACTTGATTTATAAGTTATATGTTCACCTCTGGCATGAGATAAGATAGACCGTGTGAAAAGGTCAAATTTATTATTGTATCGTACATGTAGCATGTGAACCTTACCTTGTTGGTACAACTGATCAATTACGTTTTATCCTATCATTTTTGGAATAGTTTGTAAAAATGGGTAAAATCTGACTAAAATTTAACAACTTAAATGTAAATGGGAAAATTTTGATTCAATCTATTTAACTTATATGTGACTTAAGTTTTAAAAAATAAATATTTAATTTAATATTTTAATTAGATAAAAAATAGCCTGTGTAAAATTAAAAGGATACAGATTTTCCATTTCCCGTGGAAGGGGGCCGTTTTCCAAACCCTACTTATTGGTTTGAAAAGTTGGGAGAAACTTTGTACGTATAAAATACTATGCCAATCTCATGATGATACCATTAATTCTTCATTCGTCCACCTTACTCTGTATTGAATAAGAAACAACTCATTGGAAGTGAAAGTGGTAAAACATTTTTTTTTTCTCACCATAATGATTAATTATGTGCCGAACTTGATGGGGGTGAATCAGAGAGATATAATGTTATGAATTGGCGAATCTGAATGAATAACTTGGATGGGATAAATAAAATATAGAAAAAAATGTGGTTTGATTGAATTTATTGGCAATTAATTTGGGTTGAGTTGATGAATTCACACGACTTTGGCCGTGTAAGCAAGAAGTTGCTTTATGCCTCCCAGTTCTAGGACAAACTACCATTCCATGCTTCCTTCAACTTTACGTGCATGGTAAGTGAAGTTGGCCAAATTTAACTACAGACACACGCAGACAAATGAAGGAACTGAGCTAAAAAAAAGAATAAGAAAGAAAACAAAAAAAGGGTCTGAGTGAAGTTGGAAAGTTGGAACCTGCTGGCTCTTAACCAAATGTGACCCTAGTGATTATGTTCCCACAACTTTTACGCTTTTCTTTTTAGAGGGACGAATACTATTTGACCACTTCACCCAATTCTTTTAGGCCACGTACAACCATATTAACCTGGCCATTTGAATTTTTACAATTTTGTGATTGAAGGCAAGTAGTACCATTGGGCGTGCAGAACGGGAAGAAAATATTTTGCGGGAGAAAATAGATAAGGTTAAGATGCCCAGTGGGTGGAACACAATCATTGCAATTCAAAAACCTCATCCCCACACACCCCAGTCTATTGTGAATGCTCTGGAGTATATCATATATAATATCACACATCATACATATATAAAAATGTGTTTTTAATCAGAATAAGATTAGAAGGGACATTTTAAAGATGTTTTAATCCTATAAAAAAAATTATTATGAATAGTACATAACCCCAAACAGACCTCCAATGGTTTGTATCATCCCCAATACACACCTATTTAGGTATGAATAAACTCCTTATATCATTTTAACACTTCTACCTCAACATAAACACACCAGCTTAAACAGAATTTGCCTATCTAAGGCAAAATGCTCTTTACAAAAAGAAGTTCCAACAAATATTAAAATTGTTGTGTTAATAGAATATTACTTTAACTTTGATTTTAAAAGGATATAGATAGTGTGCATGATTTAGATGATTTTTTGTTTTGTTTTTTTTGTTTTACAGAAGTTGGTATGTTGAAGATAATTTTAATTTAATTAATTTTCTGTTAATTTGTTGAAATTGTATAAGAAAAATATATTTTATTTAAAATGAAGTTGTGTGTGTGACAATATTTTTAAACTTAAGTGGTGCATGAGAAACATGATTTCGGTTTAAAAATAAGTTTAATAATAAAACAATTGAAATATATTTATCATGTAACTTCACTTTTAAAAAAAAAATAAAAAAAATTCATACACGAGATTAACATATTAGTAAAAAGATAATCAAATTGTTTTCAATGTGCAACTTATATAAAGAAACTAAAATTGGGTTTCTTAAATATAACTTCTATGTAATTTAAAAATAAAAGTTGTAAACATGACTTCATACAAAATCATGAACTTCAAGTATATCTTATCTGTTGTTATAATTGTTTTAAAAATCTATCCATTCCAAGTAATTTTCACTATAAGAGTAAAAAAGAAAAGACAATCATGTAAGACATGAAAAGTTGCTAAATAAGGTGGCAAATTAAAAGAATCCCGTTATTAGAAAACAAGAACAAAATAGACGACCAAAAAGTGGGATTCGATTCGGCAAAGGTGGTTTTAGCGATGAAAACAAAGGCTAAAGTTCCAACCATTACACAGGAATAACGGGTGTTTTATTAGTTAATTAATTGTACTCGTTGAGTAAATTAAAATTGAGTTGGACAACATGCAGAAAAATGTCTCACAACGACGCAAAGTCGGTGACTAACCCTTACCAAAGATCCCGCAATTGCCATGCCACTATAAATGCGATTCTTAATATATTGCTTCCTTTTCTCTCTTTTTTATTATTGTTATTATTATTTACTTTTATTTAATGTATGATAGATGGCACGCCATCCTACCATTAAAAGTCCAAATTCATTTTGGAAAAAGAAAAAAGAAAAAAAAAAAGACATTTTTGTGATCTCTATCATCTCTTTTCTTTCTACATTTAACTGATGTTTATCTGATTATTCACGTTTTCTATTATTTATATTTCTATTAAGCTCTAACGTCAGTTTTAATTAACTAAGTTATCCGAGGAGTTCCCAGCGTCACACGTTCATCTTAATATTTGCCAGTACTATGTACTTATCAATGCTTATTTTTGTGAGTCAAAGCAGCGAATAGTGGAAGTAATTCCTAAGACGAATAATCTATGGTATTTGAGAGAAAAAATAGTGGCTGAATTAAAACGTGATGGGAAACGAAGTAGCGTAAATTTGTGTCATTCTCATTCCTGAATATGCATAAAGTATATTAGTAAGTAATTGGGATTTGTGAGATTTTAGCGTAACGAACGAAAAATGGGATTAAGGAGAGGGAACCAATGCTAGGTTTGGGTTATGATGTTGCTTAAACGCATTTAGCTGCTTCCATCTTCTGCTTTGGGTCCCTTTCCTTCCTCGTATACCGAGCACATATCTCACTCAACCCTACACGCGCTTCACTTTGGCCCAGTCTTTTGAGTAGTTTTCAAGCCATCTAACATTCTCTGTTATTTTCACTTCCAAGAATTAATTATTATATTATGTCACTTCACTACTCAAAACATTTTCCTCTTGTTGCTGTGTGTATCTGATAATAATAAAATGAAAAAAAAAAAACTCAAAAAGGGTGTAGCATGAAAGTCAAATATGCAAAATTACACCTACTAATGCTTATCTTTTCAACTGTCGTCATTGATAGTCAACAGAGCATAATGTGGATAAAACATGGTAAAGGAAGAAAATCTGAAAGGTGGATAGTAATAATGAAGGGTGAAAAGCATTCGAAATTGAATTTTGCTTACTAGGATGATGTTCCTCTGTTGATTCGGAGGCGTCAACTAATTGAGTTTCACAAGCATAAGCAAAAAGCTTGGCAGTTCAAACTTGAGAAACCAATGCTTAATTGCTTGGTGCCGGCGATTCTTGGGACACCCTTTACGTGAATGGTAAGTGAAGTTAACCTCACCCCAATTATCTTATCATGCAAGTGTTAACAGCTGTGCTTTTTAAGAACGAAGGTTTAATATCATTTATGCTTACCTTAATTTTTATTTTATTTCAATTGGGAGGTTATAACTTCATCTTTAATTGAATCCAGAGATCAACTACTTCTGCCAGGACACAATTAAGTTTAGATTTCTTACCAAGTTAACTTCATTACTTGTTTACTTTAAGGATAAACATAAGTGTTTCTCATTAATTACCTTCATTTTAAATAATACCTACATCAATAATCTTTCCAAAATAGGAGCATAGGAGCAATTCTGTTAAGTAAAAAATAACACTCAATATCCATCTCAACATATTCATTATTAAAACATTTTTTCTACTACCACTATAAAAATCACCAAAAAAATATTGTTATATCCCCCACAAATTTCTTCTGATACCACTTAAAAAAAATAATTAAATAAAATTTAGAGACAAAAAATAATTAATCACTAAATTAATTAAATTAGATAAAAAAATTATTGATATATAAAGTAGTTTCTATTAGTAGAAATAATTTCTGAATTAATATGTAATTAGTCACTAAGAATTTAGCTATCAATTAATTAGATTTTAAAATTGATAACTAAAATTTTAATAATTAATTAGATACCAATTTAATTAGATTCTAATTTAATTAATTGAGTGATTTTTTTTTTGTTTTTAAAATTAATTTATATTTAATAATTTTTTTTAATTTATATTTAATGATTTTTCCCATGTAGAGTGTGAATAGAAAAGAAGATGATTTTGTTACACATAGGAGACTATTTTTAGTTTCTCTCCTTGTTTTTTTTTCTATTTTTCTTTCTTTTATCATCTTACATCCTCTGCTTTTCTCTCTGTTTTTTTTTTCCTACTTTATTTTCACGTTTACACAAGAAAAATGGAGAAAAATATAAAAAAAGAAAGAAAGAAGGGTTAAGACAAGGGAGGAGAATAAGCAAGAAATGCATAAAAAAAAACAAAGAAGAAAGAAGGGTTGAACCTTATCTTCAAAAATCCCTTTCAATAAATTCTAAATGAAGAAATATGTTTTTTTATTAACTTAGATGTGTTTTAGAATAAATTTCTAACATTTTAACCAGCACCATAAATTTTTAGAGATTTTATGATATCAATTTGCATCCAAAGCTAACACATAAAATTTTCTCATTCAATAACCAAACTTACAAATTTTACGTATAGGGTAAAAATTAATACAACAAGGAGGAAATGGGAGAATTTTACATGTAAAATTTGTTTAAGATGTTAAATTATTAAATAAAAAGTAGGGTGGAGAGTTTTACACAACAGTAGAAAGAGTGTAATTAAAAAATTATAATAATTAGGTGAGAATTGTACATGGATGAGAACAGTTGTACTAATGAGTTGCAATATTTTGAAAATAAAATTAGTCTTACATCATGTAACTGCTTCTAGCCTTCTAGAACTAAGGACAATATTTTGTACATGTTTTTGTTTTCCACATATATATTAGTTTGAAGGTAGCATGCAAACCCACGTCAGTACATAAAACAACAAGGAAGCATGATAAAGACTATAAGGATGTATCATACTTTTCTACCTAAACAAGAAAAAGGAAAAACTAAACAAAAGCCGGCCACAACGATCAAAGCCAGATTATGGAGGCCTTTTCATTTTCATCACATCATTATCATAATTTAAAATGATAAACATGTTTCATATATTGTTTAGTTTGGGTTCAATTGTTGTAACTTGCACCGTATATATGCATGCATCTTGACAAGTATAACAAGCTATACGTCACCCTTGATACGGACTTTCCATCTACAAAAATTATTTGTCACTATGAGATAAAATATGAACCAATAATTGACCAAATTAATGGTGAGTGAAGTTGCTGGCTAATTAGTGATTAGTAAGGAAGACTAATTAACATGCTTGCACACCCATTTCATAGAATTAGGAAGATTAGGTTTTATTAGCAAACAATAGGTTGCATCATTTAGGTTCATAAAACAAAACTATGATGCATGGTCGGTACCTTATCCTGATTATATATATAAGGTCTTTACCAAAGGGACAAGACTTAAACATTTACAGGTATAGGGTCACTGTTTTTACACCAGTGATTAATTCCAAATATGTTTAATTTTGTATCACAATGAATCTAAATTCAATGTCGAGGACCTTCCAAACATATAAATTAAGTCACTTTGTGTTATCGAATAAATTATTAAAATGCCATAACATGTGTAAAATATTAAATTATATATTATTTATGTATAAGGTCATGACAATTGTAAGATGCATCAGAGGTTTAAGATTTGCCTGAATGCCAAATATAGGCATGGTGGGTTTGAGAGAAATGAATTTTTAGTTTGGGTATGTATTAATTTTGCTGAGTTGAATATGGCATATTTCGTGTGTAATTTTAATTAATTTTTAACTTGGGGAAATTTTGTGTGTGACATTATTAGTGTTTCTTGGTAAACAAATATTTTTAGTTGTTTCTAGCATTTTTAATGTGTTTTCAAAATCTTTAGTAAGTTTTTATTTTTAATTTTTTCATATAAGATATGACTTTGTTTTAATTTTTCTTCATCCACGTGTCTTTCTTTTTCATTTTTAATCCTTTTCTAAAATAAAATGAAGAAAATATTGTTATTATTTATATAAAAAAAATTATCAACAATTTTTTTATTCACAAAATTTCTAAAATTATTTTTAAATTTTGTAATTTGAAATATAAATTTATATTCTGGATTGCGCAATTTGAAATATTGTATAATTTGAAACATAAATTTTAAATTTTTAGATTTTATAACTCGAGAAGTTTCTGAATTCCACATTCTGAGATTAAAGAAAGAAACATTCAATGAAAATGTTAAAGGGTAATTTGAGTATATTTTTTGAAGTGTGGGGTGTAGGAAGAAAGACATGGAGGTGGAGGAAGAAACTCCCTAATTCGTAACACCTTCACGAAATTCTGTTAGGTTTTATAGTTGTTTGATATTTAATAGTGTTTTTTTGTCTTTTGAAACAGATAGATTGTTTAGGTTTCAATACTTATCCAATGTAGTAGGCAGGTCTAAGTAATTTTTTTTTATAAAATTTAATTATAGTATTATAGATATTATTTTACACTACTTTTCAATTAAAATGAAAATAATGTGCCTACATGTATTACCTTAAAAAATGTATATATTTAATGAAATATTTTATTAGTTAATTTATTAGTACGATAAAAATCCAAATTTCATTGAAAATTAGAATATCATAATAATTTTCTTTTACATATATCTTATTATGCATGTGACGTGAGAATAATATAGTGAAATCATCTATCTAATTCATCTAAATAAGAAAAAAAAACTTATTTAATAAATAAAAAATAAATTTATTCAAAATTTATATTTGAAAATTATTTTACATAAATTTTTTTTAAAATATATTTTTATGCGGACTGACCTATATGTCAACTCTTATACAAGATGAACTAATAAAATTGTCAACTTTTATGCAGTCCGCCCTGCATTGTCATCCTTGTTTGTGTATTTGTTTTTTTTTCAACAAATGAATAACATGCCTTGTGTTATGATTCTTAGCAAACCATTCCAAATATCCATTTCCAAACATTTTCTTTCCACCCTCAATTTCATATATGATGTGATCTTAAGGTTATAATTATTATATATTAGGATATTTTTCAACCAAGGTTAAAGGTGTATTGAATTTTGTTAGAATTATAGGCCTTAAATAAGAAGGAGTGAATTGTTTATGAAAGATTTTCACAAATATTGAAGGTAGATTGAAAGACAATGAAGAATCAATCAATTAGAAATCATTTCAGCCAATTAGAAAATTGTTTTTAATTTGATTACAGAAAATTAACCGGTTGTTTTTGCGAAACAATCGGTTGTTTATATCAGCATTGTTGAAAATCAAAGCAAAAACATATTTAAAGAGAGTAAGGATAGAGAGATTAACATAGAGTGTTTATACTGGTTCACTCTTTACCAAGAGTTACATTCAGTCTTTAACAACCACTGAGAATTCACTAAGTAATCAAAACCTTGATTACACACAACACACCAAAGTGGTGATCTTTAACCCTTCAAGAACACACACCACCTTTGGCAAATACCACACAATTTTCAGAACAACCTCAGAAATTGCACAACACCAATTCACACAGAATTACAATGATCAATAAAGAAAGGAATGGAATACACCTGGATACAATCAAAGATTAAAGCACGGTGAATACAACACAATCTTATTCCATTCTTAAGAATGATCCAAAGCACTTTGAATTCTTCAAAAACTGATTTGAATAATTTATCTTTGATGATTAACAACCAAGAGTGTAAAACAACTTATTTAAACTCCAAACAGTTGGTCAAAGCATTTAATTCCATAACCAAAATCAGTTTTAATGATTTAAATGCCGCTTGTACTCTCTTAATACCTTTCCCACACTATTTACCAAACAGATTTATGAGCACATGTGTTATGCAGCAAAAAACTATACAAAATGAGCAACCACCCGTTCCTCCTTCCTTCCTTCCTTTTTTTCCTCTTCATGGCTAAATCAAATCTTCTTTCCTCGCAATGTGTCATTCCCTCTTGAAATCCCTTCCTTACTTTCACTCCTACTGCTACACTTGCTCAAAAAACCAAAACCACATGTTTTGCTGTCGTATGAAATTTTGCAAAACAAGAGCACACACCTTCTCAAACTTTTGCTAACATATACCAAAAAAATAGTAAAAATATATTACAAGGATTTATTCCAATGAATTAAATAACCCTACCACATTTCATATGTTTGCATCTTATATTGTATCAAACCACCGCTTACTTTATGGATCATAGGAAACCTTTAAACAAATTGGTTTCATCAAAAAACTACTTTCCTGACTACCAGCAAAACCCAATTAGTTTGACCAACTATGATCCTTCATTAAGTCCTCAACATCTTCCTTTTTCAGATTACACCTGCACTTAACCCCTCATCACCCTCAACTTGTTCTTCCTTTAGCTTTCTTTCTAATAGCTCTCAAACACTCCATAGGCTCCAAACACCATTGTGGATATGAGAAATTAGTTAATTTATCTTTACTTGTTATCCAAGACCAAACCTTAAGTTGTGCAAGCGAAAAGATCTCAATGCTATCTATTTTACCATTCTTAAAAAGGACTTGGTTTCTTTGCAGATTCCGACGATAGTCTGGCGACGACTCTGGCGAAGTGGCGTCGGTGGCGGCTCCGGCGATACAGTGGGGCGGTGGCTGAAAACTGCCAGTGAACAGTGGGTTCACCAAAAAAATTGAATAACCCTATGCTCTGATACCATATTAAAAGGAAAAGAAAGAATATGGTAAATCCCTTATGTATATTGAACACATATAGTTATGTTTATATAAGAAAAGAAACATATGGGCTAAACCCATTACATAAATAGAGATATCTAGTAATATCTATAATATCTCATAATATCTAATAATATCTAACACTTTCAAATCTCCTTTATCACTGCTATCCACATACACCCTCATACTCTATTCACCTCTTTTGAAGCCCAACCTAGATTAAATTGCATGAAATGTGCTCTAGCTTTCCAATGATTGAGAAATGTTATTCCTACCCATTTATTATTCATACTTCATACCAACCACACAATTTCACATTCGAAAAAAATATATGTTTTGTTGTTTCCTCTACTGTCCCACACATTACACAAAGCTTACTTACCAGAGTCACCCCTCTGCCCTCCAAATTAACACAAGTTGGTAACCTATCTAATAAAATTCGCCAGGCTACTACCTGTGTAGATGGAAGAGCTTTGATGCTCCAAAAATTTTCATAAAGAGATCTCATTTCCCCACTTACCTCATTTCTTAGGAGCCTATATGTAGAGATAACTGTATATACTAGCTTCTCTTCATCCATCCAGACCCAAGACTCCTTTCTATATTTCAGTAGATTGTTATCTTCTAAAAAGCACAATAAAATTCTTTCCTCCTCCGTTTCCCATTTAAACAAAGTTCTTCTCCACTCCAAATTCCAAAACCACTTATTGTTAATCCAAAGCCCCATTTGAGATAGATTTGTCATTCAAAACTGATAATGAGAAGAGACGTGGAAATCTCCCTCTCAATTCCTTGCTTGTCTTCTTAGAAATTTATACTCTTTCCATCTCCTATCACCCAGCTAACTTTATCTTCGAAGTCGTTCTCCCACTCATCCAAATCCCAAATTTTCTTCAAATCCCTCTACCACAGACTCCTTATTTTTCCAGTTCTTTTTTTAAGGCTCTCCATCCTCCATACTTTGAGTCCAAAACTTCCTTCCACAGACCTTCTGATTCTGATTGTAGTCGCCAAATCAATTTTCCTAATAAAGCATTATTAAAAATCCTAACATCTTTTATCCTTAATCCCCCCTCCTCTCTAGATTCACATACCTTCTCCTAAGCGACCCAGGCTATTTTCCTTCCTTCCTTCCCCCAGCCCCATAGGAATTTCCTCTTAATTCTCTTAATGGTATTCGCCATTGTCACTGGCATTCTGAAGAAAGACATATAAAAAAGAGGGAGAGATGATTGAACAAATCTAAGCAAACAAATCCTCCTTGTCAACGATAAGAAATTACATTTCCATTTGTCTAACCTTTTCCTAATCTTCTCTATAATACCTTCCCAGAAGATGACCTTCCTTTGACTGCCTCCTACCTCGAATCCTAAGTATGTAAACGAGGTAGACATTACCTTGCAATAAGCATAAATGCATAGTTGTGCATTTGTGATTGATTTATACCTATTCCACCAATCCTACTTTTTGCAGTTTACTTTTAACCCTGGTGCTAACTCAAAATAGCAAAGAATTGCTTCTAGAGCCATTACATTTTGAATACTATTTTTACAAAGGAACATAGTATCATCAACATAATGTAACATATTGACCTTGACTTTGTTCTCACCTACTTCCACACTTTGCAGTATTCCTTTTGAGACTGACTGCTTGACAACTCCTTCTAGACCTTCAGCAACAACAAGAAATAGGAAGGGTGCCAGTGGATCACCTTGTCTAAGACCCTTACCCATTTTGAATTCTGATGTTGGACCCCATTCACCAAAACAAACACCACCGAGGACTCAAGGCATGCCCTTATCCACTCTATCCACCTGTAACAAAAGCCTAGTTTTCTTAACATGTAATAAATAAAGTCTTATCTTACTGAGTCATATGCTTTTTCATAATCTAATTTTAGAAACAAACAAGTCTCTTTCTTTCTCTCAACCTCCTCTAACGTCCCATTTGCAATTAACACACTATCCATGAAACCCCTACCCTTAAGAAACACATATTGCTTTTGATCTATGACTTTACCTAACACCCTTTTTAACCTCCTTGATAGAATTTTCGTCACGATTTTATAAATGCATTCGACCCTGTAGTTAGCTTACCTAAATTAAATAATAGAACTATTTATAAAAAATATAATTATATTATAACAATATATAATAATTAATAATAAAAAGTACATTAGTTAATTAGTTCGGATTACTACATTTGTAAATCATAAATTCGATATCTAAATTACGTTTAAATTTAATCGATTTGATTTGAATTTAATCCAATTAACCCAAAAATCCTTACTTACTTTATTTGATGAATTTGAATTATCATATTGCTGAAGTTGATTAAACAAGTTATCTATTCACAATTTTATCATTTTCTTATAAATAATCCTTTATTTTAATTAAATTTTATTAAATAATGAAAATCATAAGTTTGACTTGTTAAGTGAGATTTTAGATTCACAGATTTTTAAGATTTTCAATAAAGTCTAGTGTGATATTGATTAAATTAGCATTTTCATCAATATTAACATTTCCGTCAAATTTGTCTAAAAAAAAAAACTGAAAAAAAACGTAATATAAGTAATAGACACTGTTTGTGAATGTAACCTTAGCTTATTAATGACAGTTAGTAAAAAGAAGACTCCATTAAAATACAAATAAAGTCAATTTTAAAGATGTAACCCTAAACAAAATATAATTCACATAACCAATTAAAACTTGCAAAAGAGTTCATATACCTTATTAAAGTTTTTCAAATATTTCAGAAACTTATAAAATAATTTAATCTAAGTACGATTAGTTCTTTCAATATATGATCCTAATTCGTAATATTAAATATGGTGATTATTTTTGGTCAATAAGCTTATCTATATTAATTGTGTTACCACCGTGAGACATTGTTTGTCTAACCCACCAAACATGTTTTTGGCTAATACACGTTTATGTGTGTTTTGTGTTTGTATGTTTTTTGAACAGTACATACATGATCGTTGGCACGCAATTTAGAAAAGTAAAACTTATGATTGAAATTAGAATTTTAATTTTAATTTTGATAGAATTGAAATTTATTATCATGATTTGTTTTGTCTGCGGAAAAAGTAGAATGTGAAATTATAAGTTTATTAAATGTTTTTAATTAGAGGCGTTTATAGGTAACATCTATATAAGAGAACGAGAATGCTATTAATAATTTTTTAGAATAGTAGAATATGTTAAAAAAGGTTATGTTATTATTGCAGTTTTAAGCATTGATCCTTGTAAAATGATTCCCACTCAACAGAATGAGAAATGAAGAATACAAAGGAATGGTCTCTGAACAGAGGGTGCCTAGAATTGCACCCACATCAAAAGACAAGTCCCAATAGAGTCTCTGACAAATTAGGTACAGTTGGGGCCATCATCATAGCAATTGTGTGTTTGTGGCTACAGATTGAAAATCTTAGTCTCCAATTTTTTGACATTCTTGCGTTGCACTCACAAACTTTAAACTTGTTCATTACAGGCAATGGAATTGTTGTTTTGATGATCATATTTGATTAAAAGCTAAAAATGTTAGTAATGTTTAGAAGCAAAATTGGGCATATGAGGAGCATGTGAGGGAGTAATAAGCGCTTTGAATGTGAACTGAAAAAACAGAATGATAAAGTTCTGGGACCAAGTTAGGAAGAAGCCGACAAAATAATCTGAGCTTTTTAGAAATTTGGCAAAGATATTGTACATAATGTGAAGCAAATGTTGCACAATTTAGTAGTTCAGAAGGAGAACACAGTAGTGACCGAGAGTGTTTTCCTTTCTCCCACACAACTCAATCATGCCCATTACCCAGCACGTCTTTGCTTGTTGACTCCGCAACCAACAATGGGAACAAAAAGGACCATGCAATGCAAGAACTCAGTTCAAATCTAACCCATAAATGTACGGACTCAATTTACAAATAAATAATATATATTCCACCTCCATCTCAACCCATTCATTTCTTATTTTCTAATAAATTTCCTAATTTTATGTTCAATTATTAGGATAATTTTTTTTTTCATTTCATCCAACTATTTTTTAATATTTTTCATTTTATCTATTTTTTAAAATAAACCAGTATAAATATTTTGGTCAAAATTGATAGTAACGAATAATATACAAAAGAAATAACACATCACTAATTGAAAGTCAAATTAATTATTTTAAATTGTTTTTAAATTACATTAATTTATGTTGGACAAATATACTACTGTAAATAAAAAGGAAAAAAATTAATCAACAAAGGAAAAAACTTTAATTTATCTCTAATCAGTGTACTACCTAATTTTCTAAAAACAAGATAAATAACAAAACTGAATTTTCTAATTCTACCTTCAAATAACCTCTGATAAAAAAGGAACAACATATTTCTACCAAAACGCGTAACATAATTAGGAAAGTATGTTTGTATGATATTTGTTAGACATAAGAAATAAGTTAAGTGAGTGTGATAAACGTTATGGTTGTAAAAGAGACATAATTAGGATATTGTTTTGAAGGCAGAAACGCAGCATAATTTGTTTGTGGCTATAATAGCAGCACTAATTGCTCCCACATGCTTGCATGAAAAAAGTATCACAAGAAATCAAAATGATGTTCTCTTTATAAGGAATGGTAGTGGAAGCTAAATCCTGTCCATTATTCATAAAGCTTTGATATGGAATAGGTAGACCTCAAACACTTAGTGATTGCAATGCATATCTATCATTGCTAACCACCATTTGCTTCCTTAAAAGTACCAGTTTCCACCAAACTAGATCCCTGCTGGTCGGTGCTTTACATCTTCAACCAATTTCTCGATCACACTTCAAATCTAATTCAACCCAATGCTTCATTTCCTTTTATCATTCCATTCCATATAAGCCCCCACACAAATCTATTAACGAGTCAAATCAAATGTTAGGATTAGAATGAGCCACTACTGCTAGTACTCTACTGTTTATGTTTTCAGCTTCTTTTACATCATAAACTATCTTTTGGGTTCAACTTTTGTTTTATGATTTACTCTTTTTATTAAGTATAGTTATAGTCTTAGTTAAGTTATATACCACTTGAAGGGGATTGTCTCATAATAACGAGTATCTCTCTAATATTTAGTTAAAACTAAAAGGGCTTTTAATAATTTTGTTTCAAAGATTAACATGTTTGGGTTACAGCTGACAAATCTACTGAAAAAGGTGTCAAACAAACTTTAAAAGAAAGGATTTGTAGTGTATCTCTTGCTCTTAACATGCTTATTAAAGGGTCCAAAATAATATCCCAACAAGCACTAAGCAATCTTAATAATAACTTTAGTAAAATGGCTTTTGGGGGAAATTAATCAATCGTATATATATATATATATATTACCTTTTATTTCAAAACGTAAATAAGCAATTGATCTTTTTTTTTTCTTTTGGGTACTTGTATATTTAACTATCGCCATATATTAGTTCGTTATTAGCAACTCAGCTATTAAACTCACGTTTTACGAGTACAATTAAAATGTTCGAAAAAACAATTAAGGATACATAAAATAGAAAGAAAGAAAAAAAGTAGTCTTTTATAGCTATTTGAGTGGAAGTGAAGGAATAATTTGTGTTTCTAAGTTGATAAAAGAAGACAGAGAGGGGTGGTAACAATTATTGAGAACAATGACATTTCATAATTTTATTTACTACTTTTTCTTGACCTTATTTTAGTATTATTATTATATTTCCTTTTTTACACCAAAAAACGTGGTTAGAAATTTGGAAGAATTGATTGGGATGTGTGGATCGGAATGTGTGGGTGTGGATGTAGGTGTTTTTGTGGAGTTGGAATGAGTAGAGTAGAGATAATGATTTTGGCTCAGACTTGAAGATAAGAATGAAGAAGTTGTGGTAAATCTTTTCCACCTTCCATTCCAATAGGATGCCTTTTCATTCCCACAATCAAAATTTCTGGTTACACTTTTCCTTCCAAATATTAATTCTTTTAATCATAATTTAATTATCAGTATTAACATTCTAACTTTATTTATTATATCAATAAACATAATTGTTATATTGCTAATATAGCAGATTTGTATTAATGAAAACTCATAGTAGTAGGAATTCAATTTGATCGTGCTGGGTCGGAGCACCAATTGTTATATGTAATAAATTGGTTGATTTTTGTAATAATTATTTTAAAATAAATTAAAATTTATTTATAACTAATTTTCAATATTAAAAAAATCGTTTTATCAATATATATATATATATATATATATATATATATATATATATGATACAAGTAAAAGTTTTCTTGTAGTGAATCTCATAATTTCTAAAAGATTCAAAATATTGATTTTGAATTAATTTTATTTTAAATTATTTTATTTGAGAATATAATTTTTTTTAATGAATACTAAATGTTAAAAATGTATTTAAATATCAAAAAATTGTTAATAAAATGTTGATGATATCTTTAATTGATCTTTATTTATGTTAATTTTTTTGTCAGTGTTCATTAAGATTTTTTCTAACTAACACTGAGAAAAAAATTTCTTAGTTGATGTCAACCAAAATTGCTTTTAGTTTATATTGAGTACAATTATTCAAGGTTGTATTGATCAGATTTATATTAACAATGCTAGTAGTTGAGATTTTCTTTTATGACTATTTGATGTGTCAGGTCAAACTTTTCTTAACTAATGTATGTTGAAAAAAATATCTAAGTTAATATTAGTTGAAAATCTTCACAATAAACATAAGAAACAAAATTATAACAAACTATTGACAAGAATAACAATGATTTCAATAACAAAAATATAATAATTAAAAATATCGATACAAAATTAACCATAATAAATGTCAATCCAAAAAACTTGTTTACCTTAGCTAAAGATAAATCTTTCTAGCCCAAACAAATCCTAACGAATACCAAGATATAAAGAAAATATAAAAAATATGAAAATTTTTAAATTCTAACTTTAAAAAAATTATATTTATACTTGTTAAGGTAAAATTTAAAATTGTTTAATTTTAAGTAATTTAATTACTATTATCAACTTTTATTATCTATAATATATTTTGTCGTAAATTATTTTAATACTTCGATAAAAATATAACACCTCTTAAAATTCTCTATTTTTAAATAAAACTGACATAAAAGAAAAAGAATTTGAATAAAAATTAAACCATGACAAATAAACAAAGTTAAAAGTTGCAAAAAAAAGTATCTTCTTAATAGACAAATATGTATATATATGATCCATTGGAGAGGTGAATGTCGTCTCTTCGGTGGTTGGAGCTCCTACGTGTGGCGCTGGTTACGCAGTCCTTGCACCCGAGAAGTTGGACGGAGTTGAAGGGTTTTGGAGGGGGGTTGCTAAGG
>Ga0123342_1004386_pt1 | contig 21563 bp, 5 predicted proteins | sample Turbeawhitnodule_FD_89960 | JGI IMG/M metagenome (GOLD analysis project Ga0123342, IMG submission 89960) | Root nodule microbial communities of legume samples collected from Mexico - Turtle bean Mexico white nodule | ecosystem: Host-associated > Plants > Roots > Nodule | place: Mexico: Nepantla...
AAATTGAACCCTAAACCCTAAACTCTAACCTTATGCTCTAGATACCATATTAAAGGAAAAGAAAGAATAGGGTAAATCCCTTGTGTATATTGAACACATAGGGTTATGTTTATATAGGAAAAATAAACATATGGACTAAGCCCTTTACATAAATATGAGATATCTAACAATATCTATAATATCTCATAATATCAAATAATATCTAATTATATCTAATAATATCTAACAGTATGCATATGTTTTTTCTTAAATATTGAATATGAAATGTGTATATATCATGTGTGAATGCTGGTGACAGAGCCACATTCAACTTTCTTGTTTTCTTTTTGAAATAATACTTGGATTTATAGTTGTCTTTTATTTAATTGAAGTTTGCTCCTGCTTCTTAGCAGTCAAAACTGTAACTTAAGTTATTATTATTATTCATGAAGCTGTTTGCATGTTTTACCATAACAAGGCTTATATAAATGGGGAAAAAAGGCTTATATTAAAAGCTTCTAAACCAAGGAACAAAGTTTTAAAATAAATGCACTCCTTACAAGGTTGAAAAACTATCTTCTCAAGCTGTAATGGATATTTTTATATATTTATTAAAATGAAAAATGGTTCATCTTAACCATTATAGGTCTAAAATATGTTTAAGTAACCACTGAAAACTGTTATTGCTTTGCAATTGTGATGAATTTAAACATAAAGTTATATTTATATTTAAAATTGCATGTTTTTGTGGATGATAGTTTTGATTGAAACAAAGGTTTTCACTTAAGTGGTAATAAGACGAAGTATATACCTTGTGTTTTACAATATTCAGGAGAAATTTGACTTCAAAGTTACCATGGGAGAAAATGCCGTACAACATATTTCTAAGTTAAATATTTTGACCTCTAATACAAAATGAAGGAGAAACTAATGATGATGCCGCGCAGAATATTTACACTATGATTAAAATGGAGAAATACAATAGTGATTATTGTGATCACAAAGTACATACCAAGCTAAAAGGAAAATTTTATCGTACAAGCTATATGTTTGGTTATACTCTATGGTAGTGTATTTTGGACTCTAAAGGAACAACATGGGAAAAAAGTGGTGGCAGTAGAAATGAAAATGCTAAGATAGATGTGTATAAGAAAGAACATGATATGAACATGATATGAAATGACTGCATATGAGGAGATGTTGGTATAGCACCAATTGAGAAAAAGACGACAAAATATCAGTAGGGAGGTATGGACATGTATAAAGAAGACCGCTATAAGCTCAATAAGGTTACTTGAATGATTTTGGCTCTAGAAGTACTTAAGCTTTTTTCCCTTTAACAATATTCTTGTTTCGGTATCAATGATTTGTCTTTAATGTGGTAGCTGTTGGAGATCATCTATTGACTAGTAATATGATCAAAATAGTGTATATAAGTAGGGGACAATCAATAGTCCATGCGCCAGCTTTTGAGATTGAATTAGGTCTAAATCCAAATTTTAAGATAGTGCATGTCTATCTATCTTAATGGTTGTTGTTGGATTTATTGGGTGACCCATTATGAGGTCATTTTCGAACTGCTTAAGTATGTTCAGTCTTGCGTACATTACACTACTAATGTCCACTCTTTGGTGTGAGGTGGTATGTGCTGGAAATTCTATATTGATTAGGTATACAACAAAAAATAATGTATATAAATGAGAGCAACACTCACTCCATGTGCTCTTTTTGTGGAGTTGAGTTGGACTCATACCTAAATTCTAAGAGTTGTGATTTTTTTAAAAATAAGGGTCACTCAGGGTCTGTTCAAATAGTGGTATCTAGTGAATTCTGTCAGATTGAGTGATACATTTCTAGTTTTAGGAATTCAAAAGACAAACTTATATCAAATCAACATTGAATTGTTGGTTGGTATCTCTAATTGAGTTCAGGTACTATGGAATCAAACTCACAATCATTGTCAGAATTCTACCATTTTTCATTTTCTAGATTGAGTGTCCAATTTTAATTTCAGTTAGCCATATTCAGAAATAAGTTATCTGCAACTAAATGGATGCATGTATGCAAAGCAATTTGAACAGACCTGTACTTGTACTTTTGTGCATAGTTTTACTCAACTTTAGGTTATTGTATTGTAATACAGTTGAAAGAAAAATATTGAATGTATTTCTGAATGTATCTTCAAATGTGATTACAATCTCAATTTATAGACTATTTACAACCTAATTAAGGAAAAAATAATAGGTAATTAAAGCTATACAAATCAAAACTCCAAAAGATACCAAATCTGTCCTAATAAATAGAAAATGGAATCTGCACTAATTATGGAATAATCTGCAACAAATACTTTCCTAATGATCTCTTTAAGCTGTACTGTTTTGAACCTCAGTACACTTTCAGTATACATGAACATGTATCACAAGCTTGATATGCTGAATAATTATTTTTTCCTCTTAGTTTGTTGTATTGCATTATTTTTGTGCAAGTATTCTAGCTATACTGTATAATCTTAGAATCCATCCTTTTTCTTTGAGCTGCAGCTCCTGAAGTGGGTTCTGACAATTTATGTAGAGTCTGGATAATTGATGATACAGACAACAGTTTTTCAACACCACCATTTCATATTAAATATGCAAGACAGGATGTATATCTTTCCATCATGATCTCATTCTACCTGTCTTTTGGTGTATGTGAGGTCAGTTTTTCTCCCTATTTTAATGATTTACTGATATAACCCTTTAACTTGTCTGTGTATGAAATGGAGGTTAATTTTTTGTTGAAACATACTAGTATAGGAGATCTTGTCATAAGATATTGTCAAACACAGGACAATTTTAACAGCATATAATGCTCAAATATTAACATGACATGTTGGAAGTGTCCTATCCTGTGTTGTGAACATCCTAATGCTGACTATATGTTCATCTATAAAATCAAAGCAAATTGAATTTTTAATTATTGAAAGATATACAATGGCCTTGACCACATTCAGTGTAAATTATGGTAATGATGACTCTAAATCATATTATCTTATGAAGAGCATGGAAGAGCATGGAAGACTGTCTTCTAGATTGTCTCATTAGACTATCTAGTTGTGTTAAAGACTATCGTCTAATAGTAGATTGCCTCCTACTAGTGTTTTTGGCTAGATAGTTGTCCGGTGGTTGAGTGTGTCTAGTAGTGTTCTAGCAAGATCATCTACTCTTATAAACTATAAGATGACGTAAAACTTCTAGCATCTTGACGGTTTCTTGTTGCACTTGAGGTCTATATATAGAGTCTTGTTTAACAATCTATGTACGTTGTTCGATAAGTTATCTCAATATGTATGATCTTATACCATCCAATAATACAATGTTTCTTTCTATTCTCTTTCTCTTGTTTTCTCTTATTGTTGAAGAACCCAATAATTGACGCCACCAAGAGAAAGAAAGTCAAGAAGATCAAGAATTGAGACATCGTTACCTAGTTTGACATTGAGAATCTCTCTAGGGGTAATGGCTTTGGGTTATGGAGGATCAAGGTGAAAACTATCTTGACACAACAAGATTGTGCTGAAGCAAGAAAGGGTGAGGCGAACAAGTTATCTTCTTTGTCACGAAAGAAAACTAACATGATCAACAAAGCCAGACAACCATAATTTTGTGTTCTAGTGATAATGCATTAAGAGAAGTTGTGAAAGAGATAATTTTTGCAGCAACGTCGATGAAACTTAAGTCATTGTATATGACGAAATCATTGGTGCACAAACTATATTTGAAGCTACAATTGTACTTGTTCAAGATGGCATAATCAAGAACAATGGTGGAGCAACTAACAAATTTTATCAAGATTCTAGATAATCTTGAGAATATTGAAGTGAAGCTAAGATTTTTTTACTTCTAAATGTTTTGCCTACTATGTTTGAGCATGTCAAGGACGTTTTGCTATTCCGAAATTTCTATATAAACCATTACTATGGAGGAGTTTCAGACCTCAATTAGGACTAAGAAGCTTCAAGAGTCTAAGGTGATCATGGAGTGGGCTTGAATGCATCAAAGTTGAAGAACAAGAAAAAGAGCAAAGCAAATGAAGAAATCTAACCATTCATTAGATGATAGGGCAGAGAAAGGGTTTGAGTTCTACAACTGCTGCAAAAATAGGTCACTACAAGAAAGATTGCGAAGAATGATAAAAATAAAAGGAATTCTCAGTTTTAGAGACTTCGCAAATGTTGCAGTTGCATTTTATAGTTACGAATCTGTGGGGTTGTTGGTAGCATCAGTTTCAGAATAGAGGAGTTGTATCATGGACTCATGTTGCACTTATCATATGTGTCTTGTGAAAAAGTTCTTTGAGACCTGAGAATTGAAGGAATGAGGTATAGTTTCTCTTGAAAACAATAAAGTTTGTAAGGTGCAAGGTCTGATGTTAGTCACATTGAAGATGTTTGACAATTAGGAGAGGTTGTTGAAGGATGTGAGGTATGTTTTAGAGCTCAAGAAAAATCCTTGTCAATTACCATGTTTGATTTTCTTGGTCTAATGACCAAGATTGAACATGATATAGTAAAAATTTCAAATGGAGCATCTACAGTTATTAATGGGGTGAAAAAAAGGTCTTTAACATTAAAATGGTTTAACAAGAAATGCCTTTTTTTTTACACCATTGCATTGGTCCATGCCTCTCATTCTAAAAGTGATTGCACATATGTGTGTGGCTGGTCAAACAATACAAGATAAGACGAAGTTGTGACATTTAAGACTATCATATGTGAGTGATCAATGATAGTATAGAGAAGTTGGATTTCTATGATCAGTGTGCATATTGCGAAGGTCTCACATATTGAAGTTTGAGACTAGTGGACATGTGTTCAGTAGATTATTTGAGTACATGCAGGTCCTTGGGGTCCAATATGAGGTGAAGTCTCCTTACTTTGAATTGGATTCATCCAAAGGGGTTAGACGAGGTATCATATGACAAAAATCAACCGTCAACTTGGACCTTGGCTATCAACCTATGCATGATAACGAGAGGAGGACGATCAAACGTACACACAAGTTTGTATATGTTGATCTTATTAGTTATGCCTTTAGTGCAGTTAGACAGATAGATGGTTCAAAACAGAGAAATTTCAGGGAGGCACAAGAGGGCTTAGAAGAGTAGTGGCAAACCTGTCATGGAAGAAAACTTTGAATCTTTGAAAAAAAATCACATGTGGACACTTATGTACCTAACCAAAAATCAGAAGCTGGTTGGATGCAAGTAGCTGGTACTCAAGAAGGAAGGAATATCTAGTATGGAGAGGAAACACTCAATGCAAGATTGGTGGCAAAAGGTTTTATACAAGTAGAAGGAGTTGATTATAGTGAGATTTTCTAAGTTGTGGTGAAACATTGTTCGATAAAGATCTTGATGCCAATTGTTAATCACTATAATTTGGAGTTAGAATAATTGGATGATGTCAAAACAATGTTCTTGATTGGAGACCGTCTATATGCACAACCTAAGGTTTTTGTTGAGAATAAAAGAAAAGTTTTTCTCTTGCAAAATTCATTGTATGGCTTGAAATAAAGTCCACGACAGTGGGACAAGAAGTTTGATGATTTCTTGAGAATGACGGATTTTTTTGGTGCAATAATGACAACTGACTACATTTTGAAAACAGAAGAAATGTGTGTATCAAACACACATTTTAGAGTTGATTAATTTTTGGTTTGATGATTAAGAATGATGACGAAAAGAGCTCTTCCCGATTTGGAGTAAAGTTAGAGAATTGTGATGATGACTCTAAATCATATTGTCTAATAAATACATAGAAGACCATCTACTGGATTGTTTTATTAGACTATCTAGTAGTGTTAAGACTGACATCTACTATTTTTTTGGCTAGACAGTAGTCTAGTGGTTGAGCACATTTAATAGTGTTCTAGCTAGATCATCTCCTCTTGTAAACTATGAGACAATGTGAAACGTCTAGTGTCTTAACGGTTTTCTGTTACACTTAAAATCTATATATAGAGTCTTGTTTAACACTCTATGTACGTTGTTCGATAAATGACCTTAATGTGTATGATTTTATACTACATAATTAATAATATAGTTTTTCTTTCTATTCCCATTCTCTTGTTTTCTCTTATTGTTGAAGAACCCATCAATTATAATGAATATGAACTAAGATCACTGAAAATACATGTAAACACAATGCAAAGATTAGATACCTACATGTAAGCAAACAAGCTTTAGTGTAATTAGATATTCATTGTGTCAAAATCAATATTGAGAGAGGGGCCTAATCATGCACACTGATTCAAGTTGCTAATGGCTGTACCTTGGTGCATATCATCTCACTGAATATTCACAATTTACAAAGATATCTGCTAATGCCATTGACACTTTTTCTTCCTCCTGTCCTCTTCATTCAATAAGCTGATGGTAGAGGCAATGAGATTTATAAAATAATTGCAGAAGAGGAAAGTTTTCCCTTTACATCATGAGTTGTAAAGAAGGAAGTCATGTCATTCCTTGGTGAATTGGGTTGGGGAAGGAAAACCTATGTTTAGTCTCTTAATTTTTTCAACTATTGGATACAATTGTCTTCATGAGCTCATGGTTATTTGAATTCATTTCTACTTCTGTTGTGCAAAGAAATAGGATATGTTTCCGCTTTCCTTTCATTATAATAATCTATCATGAAAAAAAACTATTGTGACTTGCTGCTTTATTGATGTGCACCACAAGACTACCTTTTATTTTTCTTCTGTCTGGTAAACTTTTGGTTATTGACTAAACACAGGGACAATCCTCTTCTGTCATCTTGAAGTTTGAACTCATGCATGCTCCTATAATTGGAACTGGGTTAGTTAATAGTTCCCTTTCCCTTTTTTGCTGCACTAGTGTACTTAACTAGTGACCATACTTTGATATTGATTTTTAGTTAGATTTTATTATTACAATAATGTGAATTTGAGGTTAAGTCTGAACTTATTTCATCATTGTGCAGGCCCGAGTTACAAGGTTCTCTGGATGCATATGCTGCTTCAGTTCATGAATATAAAATTCCCCCTAAAGCTCTTCGGGGATTGCATTCGTATTGTCCTGTTCATTTTGATGCTTTCCATGCTGTCGTTGTTGATACAAGCATTCACATCAGCCTACTAAAAGCTAGTTATCACACATCTCAACAGAAGGTATCCAGGTTTGTCAGACTTCCAGTTTTTGAAGTTCAAACTAACTATTACACCATTTCAGTTGGAATATCATGAATATATCATTAGAATTAGTCCTCTGAGCAAGGAGTAGTCTTAGAACTTAGAAGTTGCTTCCCTGTTTGGTTAAGGTTAGGTGTGCTATTATTTGTGGGCTTGAGCTAGTGCTACTTTAGTCATACCTAATTAATAGTCTCAATGGGCCTCTTCCCATTCACTATCTAAACATTATAATTTAACAGCCTTAATTTAATTATGTTTCTCTTACTTATTGTACATACTGTATTGTTTTAGCTTTTGAATATGATTAGTTGAATTATATCAGTGATTCCAGAGGTTCAGAAGGTGCTTATGTTGAAGATTATGTATGGTCAAACAAGGTATGAGGTGTTCTGTATAGATCACATCACATGATAACAGTGATTCTTGTTTTACGGTGTTTTAAGTTGCACAGTTGTGGTTCATATTATTTGATAAGCTTAATTTTGTTGAGAAATGTCTTTGCGTACTATTGTAACTTATTCTTCTGATTCTCAAAACTCAAATTAGGTTATGCTTATCAAAGCATTGATGGCTGCGTATGATATTCTGCTTGAAGATTTGAGAAGAATTAGCACAGGCATTGGCAAAGCTATTGATTTGACTGAAATTACTTTTGAATCAGATGCTACAGAATGGTTTGCTCCTACTCCACCAGCATGTGTGAAAAGTGTTGATGGTGAACCATCACTTCAACTGTCCATGGCACAAGTAACAAGTGCTGAGGTTTTTAATTCTGTCAACGGGAACATTTTATTATTTGTTTTAGCTTCTTTGTGTTTTAGACTAGTTACCGACTTACAACTTCCATCTTTCCCTAAAACAGAAGTCTGCTTATTATATCAATAATCTTACTGAGAAGTCAATTCAACCTTTTTCTTGGGATGATCATCTCTTGAGCTCTTTCCAGTCTCTAGGGAATCAGCTCTTATGTCTCTGGAACATATTTCTGAAATTCCACAGGTTTGTATTGCAGTGATCTCATGTCCAAATAATTATTTAAGTTTGGCAGCTTTGAAATTGTAGCTCTTTTTTAGTATATTAATGCTTCTATAGCTTTATATCCATTCTGATCATTATAGCGGAATGAAGAACTATTTTTCTCGTCTTCTTTCAGTTTGAAGTTTTTTTTTCCTGCTGCTTTTTGCCAAGCTTGAGTTTATTTTACTGGCTAGTGAGATTAGCTTGTCCAGGACGAGGCTGATTTTTGTCATAAATTTGTACAGTTTTTATATGTAATGTAAATGCATAGCTAGACTGTTATGTTGTAAGAAATTAACTATTTTACCATAACATTTCTGCAGTGCATTAATTCAATAACATCTCTTGTTTTGCCTCATCATTTTAACCAGGGAAAACAAAACAAAAATACTGGAATTTCTGCAGAAAACCTGGGTGATTGATCGGAGAACCGAATGGTCTATATGGATGGTGTACTCAAAGGTTGCAGTGCCTCGTCAAAATATGAACAATGGAGTTGAGGGGACATTGATGTCCCACGGTGTACATAGAAGTTCAATACTTACAAGGAGGTTTACTGATGATGTAATAATCTATTATTTAATATTTATTAGTTCTGTTTTCATATGAATTTTCTTTACTGGGTCGTTTTCTTCGAATATGTTATGTCCCTTTTTCTTCAATTCAGCCTATTCAAGCTGCAACAATGCGTGCAGAACTTCACAGGCGGGGAATAGCACAAATGAGGGTAAGCCAATATGTTTTTTTTTCTGGAGTTCTTTGCAGTATTATAGTTTCAGCTGACTGGAATTGGTGATATATGTGATTCCCATGCAGATAAACAATCGGTCACTTCAAGACATGTTTATATTTGGAGATCCTCTGCTGGTTCCTATCATTATTATAGAACGCTTGGCAAACGCTTACCATTCTGCCAGTGTGAACTCAAACTTCAATCCTTTGGAGGACAAAGGGAGGCATATTGTAGAAAATGGATCCAGAGCCACAAAGAAGTTGTGTGGTAGTAGTTCACAGCAAAATGAGCTTGTTTTGAGAATAGTTGTTTTTGTTCATGGGTTTCAGGCATGTTTCACATTCTCTAGTTGCTTTTATCTCCTTGTTATGGGTTTTGTCTCTCTCTGTTACTTTTGGCCTTCAGTCTTTTGAAGTTATAATCCACAGTACTTCTATTTGAAAACTGAAACGGCAATTTATGTTCTGGGATAATAAATGGGAGAATTCAAAACTATGTTGTTGTTATCTGATATAATAAAATATCATATGCAGTTCTTGCTTTCAAACTTTTTGCACGAAATAGCATCAAATTGTGTCCAATTTGTTGTTGACGTTGTTATGGTGGGACAGAGTAGCTTTTATGTGCATATTTTGTTTTCCTCTTTTAGTGATATATAATACATCCTCCATTTCTATTCCATCTTTGCATTTTTCTTCTGCCCCCCTATTTTCTTTTGTTGTTGCTGTCTGCATCAAATATTTACCGTCTTGCTTGTGTTTCCATTTCCCAAAAATACATATATTACTTGTTTGTAGGATAATTAGAATTATCTATAGCTTAGTTGAGGATTCTATTATTATTGGAATGTGATCCTGGTAGTGGGGGTATCCTCTTGGGGACCTATGAAGGAAGGAAAACTATGTTCTAATATAAGCTACCTCTAAACTACCAGAAAATATCCTTTCAATACCAAGTATTAGTATACTATTATATTTATAAAATAATGAATTTATTTAGAAAAGTAACTTTAAAATAATCACTCTTTCATTCTTACCATATATTTTCTCTTATATAATGGTTCTAATGACTACTTTACTTTCGTTGTTAGATTAAGAACTAAGCTGCTTGCTTAAATAGGCATTAGTTTTTCCTGCGATTGCTCTATCTAGGAGGTTTCTATTTGTTTTCTTTAGTCATTCCGCACCTAACTCTGCTCAATACAAAATTTTCTTAAAAGAAATTGGTTTTGTTGTTTTGTTTAGTTTCAGCTATTTTTTCTATCAACCTTCAATGGTTAACGTGGATTTTCTTGCAGAGAAAGTTAGATATGCAGTATTGCAATGTCCTTTCTTTTATTTTCCAGTGTGGCTTGATTTTTGTATTATGTTTCTTATTGCGTTTGTACAACAGTAACAAGAAAAAGCACAAGAACAAGAATAAAAGAAAACAATTGTGTTATAACATAAGGTTACACAGAGTGAATAAGTTGTAACACAACATACCCAAAGAATAGTGTTTCTATATATAAAACTAAGGGATAACAGAAAACCATTAAGATAGTTAAAACAAAATATTGTCTACAATACAAGGGGTAAACAATAGACGGTCTGACTAAATCTTAATACTACTACACATTCTTTGGTAGATGGTCTCCTATGCTGATTCATGCGAATGCATCACAACTATTATGTAATTGTCTTGTTTATCATTTTTTCCCATTAATAGATGATTTGACTAAGTGTGCTCTTCATGACTTAACTTAACAGGGAAATCATTTAGATTTACGGCTTGTTCGGAACCAATGGCTTTTAATAGACCCCAAGATACAATTTCTAATGTCAGAGGCAAATGAAGATAAAACATCCGGAGACTTCAGAGAAATGGGATCACGGCTTGCCCAGGAAGTGATCTCCTTCCTGAAAAAGAAGATGGATAAAGCTTCAAGAAGTGGAAACTTGAAGGATATCAAACTTAGCTTTGTTGGTCATTCTATTGGTAATCTCATTATCAGGACAGCCTTAACAGGTACATCTATGCATAATTTTTTTAACAGTAGTGTTCAGATATTAAACTAGGGAAAGTAATCTCTTTTTTTAAATAATTCCAGAGAGCATCATGGAGCCATATCTAAGATACTTGCAAACATATGTCTCCATATCTGGTCCGCATTTGGGTTATATGTATAGTTCGAACTCTTTATTCAATTCAGGGCTGTGGATATTGAAGAAGCTCAAGGGCACACAATGTATTCACCAACTTACATTTACAGATGACCCTGATCTTGAAAATACTTTCATCTATAATCTTTCCAAGGTATGGAATGCATAATATTTTGCTCTTGATTACAAGTTACCTGATGCCTAATTTCTTATCCTTTTCCATAATTGTGAAATTCATGCGGTTTTTGGGTTTTGAAAAGGGACTTTAGTTATTGGAGAAGTGGGGCTACAGGGATGTTTTGTTTATATTCATTTGCTATATTTTAATGAAGTGAAAATAGGGACAAAAGTGCTATTAGTCTTACTGCTTTTTATTGTCCACAGGAGAAGACATTGGCTAACTTCCGGAATGTTCTTCTTTTGTCTTCACCTCAGGTTACCTTTATATGCTTATGATGGGAATCATCATTATTTTTAAAAATTTCCTGCATTTAAATGCTAGATCATTTCTGGAAAGGTGAAGATGTAGCAAGAGAAAAGCAAAATAGGTAGATATCTACAGGGTGGAAAGCTGACATTGATTAGGATTCATGCTAATAACGATATCATGACTGTTTAGTCACACTCTTCTGCAAGTGTCTTCCATCTTAAATTATTTTTTGTTTGTTCATGATAAGGGGGCCTGTGCAAATGATAGGATCTTGTTATATAGTTCATTTCTTGGTAACCTTACAAACTAGGTTTTTTCATCTTTATAAGCTTTAACCTGACTACAGTTTTCCTTTATAATGATTCCTTTTTGTTGCATGCCAGGATGGTTATGTTCCGTACCATTCTGCCAGAATAGAACCATGTCCATCATCTTCTTTGGATTTCTCTAGAAGAGGAAAAGTCTTCATGGAGATGCTGAATAATTGTTTGGACCAAATCCGAGCCCACTCTGACCATAGGGTGGTCATGCGCTGTGACATCAACTTCAATACCTCTTCCTATGGCAGGAACTTAAACACACTTATTGGACGGACGGCTCATATTGAGTTTTTGGAATCTGACATTTTTGCAAAGTTCATAATGTGGTCTTACCCAGAGCTGTTTTGTTAGTAAAGAAGTAATCTACTTGGAATTTAGACAACCTTGTTGATTTAGATAGAGAGTGAAGTTGAGACAATACTTCAAGAACATTGGAACTTAATGCATAGGATTGTAATCAAAACACAGCTCAGAGATGCCAATTTAAACTCCATCAGAGTTAGTAGGCTTTCAACACCATCTTCCGGTGTGAAGAATTGATAAATTTGACCCCTCCAAAAAATTCAGGTCAGGAAAATAGAGGAATTTGCAGAACATCAAACATGCATGTGACCTTGGCCATTGTAACATACTTTTTTTTATGTAGTTATATAGTACTTTTTTTTCTCGGTTGTGGATGGTGCTACAGCCTTTTTTGGCCAATAGGGAGGGTGTAGGCGTGTCTGTACAAAAGACAAAATTGTGAGTTTACCTTGTCTCTTTATGTTTATAGAAGTCTTTAGTTCTATAAGCTTAGGAACCTATAGAAAATGTTGTACGCTGACAGATATTGAAAGAATTTCCTAGATAACTTCCATCCTTTTGCTTCAGATTACGCTTTCTGGTGTCATGGTGCCTCTTTAAACCTGTTACTAGTTCATTTTGTTCATATTTCTGTACTTGTGTGTGAAGATTAAATATACCTCACTGTAGATTCAACGTAACACTAGTTTAGTGTACAGTGCTTCATTGGATGAACACTGAACAATTCATCCAAACTAAATCCTTCAAATAGATATCTGTATGTGAGCAGTTTGACTATAGATGCCTTTTATTTAATGGTGCTCTGTGCATCATACGGTAGAGTGGAAATCGAACATGTGCAAAAACTGAACTCCGACTACATAGTAATAGCACCAAGCGAGATATCAAATGTACTACTTTTCTACCAGCGCTTTTCTTTCAGCGCTTTTCTTTGTACGATTGGCTTAATAAAGGATACTCTAAGAAGCTCTTAGCTGCAAGTGCTTATAGTAGAGATAAACAACAGCAATTTACTTTTCTTAAGTCTAGAAATATTACACGAAATCTGTAAGATTCTAGGACCTATGGACAAATATACTATGATTACGAGTAAAAAAGCTTTAAAAGAGAAAAACAAAAACAAATAAATAAATTAATATCTCAATTAACTAAAATTAGTTTAAACATAAGTTATAAACAAAATTTTAAAAAAAAAATGACATAAGAAATAAAAATTAATTTTAGTTTATGAAAATGATTTTTTTTTCATTTATAGATAAACACTAAAATAAGCCCAGAAGTCACAAATGAATTAACCCAATATTGTCAAATAGATGTATATAAGAAAGACGAAACAAAGTTCATTCTATCAGCTGACTCAAATTCCACTCAGCCCCCATTAATTTATCTTCATTCTGCGTTTCTTTTCAATGTACTCTTTCAGAAAAAAAATTGAATTGTAAGGGAAAAAATGTAAATGTATAATTTCTGCCCATCCCCTCTCCCCAAGTTTTGGGTACAAATTAAGAACAAAATTTGAACTTATAATCTTCATTAGACCCTTTGTCTAAGCTTCCCTTCAAGGCATTATTGCAAGTGCCTTCCGACTGAAGTTCTACCTGCTGCATTAAAAATGACCTCATACAAGTGCAACAAAAACACCATTTTATATAGTAAAGCAAAGATACTATAAACTATTAAATTCGTAACCTGACCATTCTTTTTTTCAAACAAGTACTGAGAATAATACAGTGCATTACAAGAGTGCTAAAAGATTTATCTGCTTGTCTTGCCGAGTCATTCCTCCTCTCAAAAAAAGATGGTGAGATGTAAAAAAATGTACACGCTCCGCAAATTTGTACATCTGATAGCTCATCAACAACTCACCATTTTCATTGCTCATTATGGCTTGAGGTGCCAAGGTAATCAAGGCCCTCAGTTCGACATGCCATTATCTTCCGGAAGACCTCTCTCACTTGGCGCTCCAATGGGTCCAACCCATTTCTAAAAGCTTCACAAACACGCATTAGCTCATTCACATCACAATCAATTTGTGTTTTCTGGTCATCTGCCAGTGGAAACTGAGCTGAATCTATCAGGTCAGTCATGTGGCGGCTGCTAGTCTCAATTTGGTGTATCTCCTTCAACAAGCCATTCGAGTTTCTACGCTCTCGCTTCTTTGACTCCTCGGTGATCCGTTCATGAAGAACAGAAACTGGAGTACTCCAGGATAATTGCCGTGGAACTGAAAAATGAATGCTTAGACCCCTATCCTGACAAGGAATAGCTGCAACAAGGGTCCACAAAACTATCAGGAGAACACAGTTCATCGTATAAACTGGAATCGCAAGCCTGCTTGTAGCAGCAATCTCAGTAGGACGGGGTGGAACAAGGTTATTTGCAATGGACTGTAGTTGCTTGGATGCAGACCAGGACCGGGAGACACTCCACGAATGTGATCTTGAATGCCCTGTTGAGTGATGATCCTTGCTAGAGTTATGTCGCCCAAAAGACCTATTACGCTGAGAAAATATTGATCCAGATTCTTTCTCATCAAGCATTGTCAATGCTAAATCCATCAGTGCCTTTCTTGCCCTACGGAACTGGCCTTCAGTTAATGCTCTCTTAGATGAACCTAAGGCACAAAAGACAATTTCCAGAAGCTTTTGCCATGTGCGAATCTTCTCAATCCCGTCTCTGCTTGCATTACAAATGTCAAGGGCCTTCACTGATCTATCGAAGAATTCGGAAACCATGCGATCCAGCGGGGGTTTTGTGACATGCTCTTTGTTATTCAACAGAATGGCTCTGAAGTCCTCTAGGCAGAGGATAAACGCATTGAGGACCTTCTGGATCCAACTAATTGAGAGAAACTCCTCATCACTAGCCACAGAAAGGTCTTGAAACCTATCTGTAACACGCTTTTGGAATGATCCAAGCTCTAAATTACAGGAATCGGATTCATGACTTGCTTCCACAGAATGAACTTGCTCCTGCCTCACACCAAATATTGAACGACCAAACGAGGACAACGACGAAGAAGAGCCCTGATTTTCCGGCATTGCTACAGAGTCACAGCCTTCAGCAAAAGTCCCACTCAAGATCCCCAACAAACCGAACCAGAATCACAAAGATCACATGAAACCCCTCAAAAACAACTGCATTGAATTTCCCCGTTTCAGTTTCACTTCCGATAAGTTACTGAACACAAGGAATTCAAGGTATCCTCAACAGTCCAACAAAATTAACACCAAATATCCAATTGACAACCTTACGACTATCAAACACCGATTAAGTAAACAGATCAACCAAACTCCAATACTGAAATCGAAACCCAAATCTTAAAAGATCTCAACTTTCAATAACATGACTTTCATGCTCTTCAAATTCAAAAACTGGGAAAACTCAACTAAAAGTCAAACCTTGATCTCTACCCAGATAACCATATGCTCAAACAATCTTAAAAAAGTGTTGGGTTTCGTAAAACATCATCGTTTTGAAAAGAAAAACAATTAAAAATGAAGTGCAAGAGCTTGCAACTTGTAAGAAGGCTTAAAGAAAAACAGAGAATAGAGAATAAAGGAGGTACCTCTGAACTTGAGAAGTTTAGAACCGAGAGAAGAAGACGATTGGAATTTGTAGGAGTAAAAGAGTTATCATAGAAAACGTAGAAGTGACGAAATGGGAAAAGGCAAATCCCCAAACCCTAGCGAAGGACCAAAGCCAGAGGTGGCTTTGGTGTACGCTAGTTCAGGGGAAGCAAAAGCGATGTAGTTGGAATGTTATTATTGTGAAGAGTTCTGACAAGACAACGTTTTTTTTAAGGTTATTTTGAGAAATATAAGACACACAAGATTTTTGTCCGGAGATCATATAAAAATACAATTTAAATAATTCCCACCAGAAAATGTTCCCCTCTTCAAGGTATAAGAAAAACAATTTGGTATTAAAATTCTCTTAGAGTTTATTTGAGATTCTAAACTTCAATATAAGTGAAAATAATTAAAATTATACGAATTAAGAAAGCCAACTAATATTATTTAATTTTAATTAAGTTAATTTTAATGTTTTAAATACTATTTATTAAAATTTGATCTCATGAATGAAAAAAATATTGAAAGTAAAATAATAATTAATTAAAGGATATTTTAGGAATGATTCGAAAATAATTAAATTTATTTACAAATAAGTCCACTATAAATTCCATTCTTCTATTTTTATTAATTTTTTAAATTTTATATTATGAAATAAAAACACAGTAAATTTTTATTGTAATAAAATAATATTTTGTGATACTATCTTTTTTACCTATTCTAATTTCTACTTCATGATAAATATATAAGTTTAAATTAATTAAAAATTAGGTAAAAATGAGGATATAATTATCAAAGAATAATTAATGTTATTTTTAACTTTAAAAATTATAAATATATACAAACAAACTTATAATGTAAATCAAATTATTTAAATTATTCGGTTAAATTTTTAACTTTAAATTTGAATATAATTTTATTTTATTTATTTATTAAAATTAAATAATTGTTTTCAGCTTGATTGATAAACTACTTCTGAGATTTTAGATTAATAAGTTTAAGTTTAAGTATTTTAATTTTAATTTTTTATTACATTTTCTAATTATAAAATAACCTTGAGGTATCAATTAAATGACATTTTAACTTTAAAAGGGTAGTTGTATAAAGTTGTAAAACTTTTATAAAAATTATACAAAAAAAAATCAACAAAATAGCATAAAGTTAAATGATTGTCATCTAAATGACTTAGTAAAATAGTTTAATATTCACAATAATTTTATAAAAATATTTAAACAAGAATGATAGACTACATGGAAGAAAAGTAAGATTTGTTCTATTCAATTAGAATAAGTATTTTGTATCTATCACTTCTAAAGAGTACATTAGCAAATTTTTCTTTATCTTATGAAATAAATAACATAATATTCTTTAATCACTAAATCATTTATAACTTTTTTAAGTATTATTTACTTTATGATTATTGGCGAACAAATAAAGAAGTTTGAGTAAGAAATGGTCAACTCTCTTAACAGAGAGAATTTACCATGAAGAACATTCCTCACGAAAGATAAATTTCACTAAATGAAGAATTCGCAAAAGATAGCTCTCTCTTGAGCTAGAAGGCATGGTTAGATGGTCTAGTGTTTATTGTTTCATTTCAAAAGTTTTTATTTAAAGAGAATATATTCTCATTGGATCAGTAATCCATCACAAGGAGAAATTTGTCCTTTATAGACATTTTGAAAAGAGTTGTTGGATCTTTAATGTAGCTTTTGTGCTTTTTTAATTGTTAGTTAGGCATGTGCCAAACTTTTTTTAGATACTATTCATAAAAGTCAATCACTATGCTAAGATGTAGGTCTTGAAATATGTAAAAGCATGCTTGGGTGGATAGACGATACGAATCCTCTCATTGACACAAAAACATGTTCCTTTTGTTAGAATCTTTCTTGAAATTTGATTCATCAACTTGCATCATCTATAAATAATTTTTCATATTCTTGTATCTTCTAACTTAATAAACATGTCTTGTTTATAGCTAGTACCACATGGACGATTTTGCATAATAAGTTTGTGTATGTGTGAGTGATTTTTGTTTATATCCTTCAACTATTGAAATTTGGTTCATCAACCTACATCATCTATAAATAATTGTTTATGCTCTTGTATCTTCTAACTTCATAAACGTGTCTTGTCATATGAGCTTTATCTATACTTAGTAACTGATGGATGATTTTCCATAATAAATTGGTGTATGTCTGAGTGATTTTTGTTTATATCCTTCGACTTATTATCTTAATATTTTTAACATCTAACAAATTCTCAATAAAACATTACTTTTTTAAAACTTATTTATATTTATTAATGATGTGATAATGGAAGAGGAATAAGAGGAGAAGAGATTTTTAAGGGTGGAGAGGCTACTCAAGGAGTATTTACAAGGAACATTACTAAAAAAATAAAGAAGAAAAATAATAAATAATTTCAAAGAAGATTTACATAGAGAAAAATTAAACAAATTGAAAAAGGAAATTAGAAGATGCAAAAAGTTCAATAATATTTTAGTAGTTTTTGCATAGAAGTTTCAAGAATGTTATGGTAAGTTCTAGGAAGTTATGGAAGGTATAAAAAAAGTGGAAGTGAAATCACTTAACTAACTCAGGCTTAAGAAGGTTAAGCAAGTTCACACATAACCACGCACTTGAAAATTATTTATTTCACACATATGTCACTTCATATGAGGTGCCACGTGTCACTTTAAAAGGTTGCATATGATTTATTTATCCTGACTCTTTAACCCTTTTACATTTGTAAACAAATGGATCCCTCTATATACTCTTCACACTTGAAATTTTATTAATTAAAATTTGTGAGAATTTGGTTTGAGAGCTTCTTTAAGTGGTAGATCTTCATTGCATTTATCCGAAAGAGACTTAGGTGGCATGTTCTTTCCATTTCATTTCCTTAATCATCTTTTTGTTTTTCAAATTTTTTTTTTTTGTGTTTGTTATTTTTATGGTGAAGGGAAAAATTTACTAGTTATTTATTTTATGATTCAACTTTACAAAATTACCTTTTTGGACGAGTAAATAGAACATGAATAAGGTGGATCATGTATATTGTATACATAGATAATATTTGTTTTGACATTGGTTTTTGCATCACATTGGATGTTGAATAAAGAGTGGTAGCTCACTTCAGTTCTTATATGGACTACATAGTTATATGAACAATATAAATTATTTGAATAGAAATCAATATTGTATGTTATTATTAGACAAGTTATAATCAAATTATGAGACCAAATGTACTAAAGCATTACATCAAAGCATAATAAAATGTATGAGAACATGTAAACTTGGTATGACATGAAGACTAAATGTATCTTTATCCTTATATTTCAGCTTATTATCAAAGCATGTGATGAAAATCAAATGTATAAAAAAATTATACTAGAGCATAATAAAATGTATGAGAGCATATAGTCAATTATATTGTAGCATAATTAAAAGTATTTTAGCATAGCATAAAGAAAAAAAGTAATATAAAAAGTATGAGAGGGTGAAAAAAGATAACATGTTTAAAACATAACTTTCTATTTACATCAACAAACATTTTTCCCCTTTTTGACATAATTAAACATTTTTGACATTATAAAACAATAAGGGATGAAAAGACTAATGAAGAACATCATGGTTAGGAAATTGGTGGGAGTGATAGTAGAGTTAATGAAGATTATTCATGAGGTAATAATGGTGGTTTGGTTGCTCGTAAAATTAGAGAGTTGGATTAGAAAAGCAAAAAAATATATAGAATGCTAGACAATTAAGCTATGTTTTGTTGATTTTTTTGCATCAATACCATTGAAAGTCACTACAGGAAAATTGTAAATTTTCTACAACAACATATTTATCTTTAATTACTAAAATTTGTAAGTAATAGGCATTTTTGACATATTTTTATGAAAAAATATGTTGATTATTTTTTTAAAAAAAATATTGATAAATTATATATATTCAATGGTAATATCAATGGATGGTTATTGGGAAATTATTGTAATTATCAACTAATGTGCATTTATCTATGTAGGCAAAGACTTCATGTTGACTTGCACTAGAAAGGAAAAGCTCCAAATTAATTTTTTTTTTTAAATATTGGTGTTATTCAATTTGTTATTTCCTGATATTGGCAAAAAAAATTATTTCAAAATTGGACAAGTCGTACATGTGGAGTACGAAATAACTTAACAGAAATTGTCATCTATGCTCATGACTTTTGAAAAGCAAAAAATTTATTCAAATAAATCGTATATGTAGCATACGACTTCAAGCTAATTCACACTCCGGTAGCATTTGTGCAGAAATCATATTTGGTGCATACGATTTTAATTAGTATTAGCTGAAACTCGTGAAAAATTAATTAATATTGTGTAACTGAAGTTGTACATAACAAGTACATGAAGTCATACTTTATGTTGACGACTTTAGTTCAGTAAATTTATTTTTTTAGGGAAGAAAACTTGTTATTTTTTTTTAAATGGTAGAATAATTTAAGAAATATTTAACTGTGTTATTGTAATTGAAAATAATATATGAAAATTAATAATGGTGGTAAAACACTAAGTTTGTGACACTAAAAAGAAACTATAAACCTTAATCAAAAATCTTAATTGGAAACCTCCGAAAATCTTAACCAGAAACGATAAGTAGTAAATTTTAAAATTGGAGAAACCTAAATCATAAAGACACATGTAATTGGAGCCCATAACCGTAAACTTGTAAAAATAAATCCTAAAATTCGTTATAGTAAAAAATTAAAGCCTAAAATTATTTAACCGATGAATGAAATAGTACTCAATAATTTTTTAAATATGTTGAAAAATGTTATTACTATATGTGTATATCCGACTTTTCGGTTAAAGTTTCCGTACATATAAGATTTTCAATTAAGGGTTTTGGTTTATTTTTAACGTCTCAAATTTAGGGTTTTACCACCATTATTAATTTTCAACATTCTTTTTAATCAAAATAACACAACTAAATATTTTTTAAATTATTCCATCATTTAAAAAAATTAACAAGTTTTTTTCCTTAAAAAAATAATTTACAAAATTGAAATCGTATATGATAAGCACGATTTTAGTGGAATATGATATAAATGAGGTTGTCAACACCAAATACAACTTCAATTTAACAGTTTTAGATTGAAGTCATACTTGTCATACGATTTTAGTTACACATCATTAATTAATTTTTCACGAATTTCAACTAATGCTAATTAAAATTGTATGCACCAAATTCGATTCCTGCACAAATGTTATTTGAAATGTAATTTAGCTTGAAGTCGTATGTTGTATACTATTTTCTTGAAGAAAAAAACTTTTCAAAAATCGTGAACATATGAAAATTTTTGGTCAATTATTTCGTACTCTACATTTACATCTTGTTTAATTTCAAGATAATTTGTTTTGCCATTTAAAAAAAAAAACAAATCGAATTACAAATTAAAGAAAACCTCCAAATTTACTTGCAGATTGACCATACTTATTAAATGCACATGAAAGCTTATTTTGTATTTAATGTTATGAATACTTGTTGTGAGTTTTGATAGATAATGACATAGAGCAAGAAAAAAGATTGTCAACTCTAAGTAGGATACCATGAGGAGAGTAGGAAGTAACATTGTAATAACAATTATGGTTCTTACCACTTCTATCATCTTTTATATGTTGTATATATTCATATCAATATTTTTTTTTTCGTTGATGATAAAAAGATTCTCACACATATAGTTAAATTAACTACTTTTTTAACATTGAATATATTCTTATTAAAAGACATAAAAAAACAATATAATTTTTTATAATTCTAATTCTCAACTCACCTTTGTTTGTTTTTTTATGTTATAATAATTTGTAGCTCATGTCGAAGTTCGTGTA
>Ga0123342_1004387_pt1 | contig 21562 bp, 9 predicted proteins | sample Turbeawhitnodule_FD_89960 | JGI IMG/M metagenome (GOLD analysis project Ga0123342, IMG submission 89960) | Root nodule microbial communities of legume samples collected from Mexico - Turtle bean Mexico white nodule | ecosystem: Host-associated > Plants > Roots > Nodule | place: Mexico: Nepantla...
GGGACTATATATTATGGGTGGTCCGATAGCGGCCCGATAGCGGGTGGCCTGATAAGCCCAACAAATACTCGCTAGGATAGGCTCGAAATGGCTCTGATACCATATTACGAAATGGACTTTAAGCCTAACTCAACCCCATAAAACCGGCTCATAAGGTTGAGGTCTGCACCCATTTATATATTATGAAATGTCCTTATCTCTAGTCGATGTGGGATCTCCAACAGAAATAACCTTCAACCCCATTTCCACCATCTCTAACGATCCTCTTGACTTCTCCCTTCCACCGTAGACACACTGCTCTCCGGCACAGGCTCAATAGCCGTCGACGATAATCCTAACAAGAAATCACAATTCAACCACACTTATGTCGATTATATCTAAGGAGAAGAAGTATTAAATAGGGCACTATCTTCTTGTTACCCCAATATTGTTTCTCCAATCACCTTACTTCCCTAACGTGCGTCATAAGTCATTGTTACCTAACTTGACAACAACTAGTGTTTATCACTACTTTATATATCATAAATAATTGCATTATATATCATATGTGGACTTTAAAGTCATGTGTGTTCTTGGCTAAAAATTGCAAGAACATATTACAAAGAGAAATTAACTTTATCACTTCTCACTTTCAAAGTGAATTAATTATTATATGCATTTTAAAATAAAGGTCTTAATTTAAAATATTTCAAAATTATGAGAATTAAATATTAAAAATTATAACAAACTAAAATTGCACATAAAATAATAAGTCAAGTTTTTTGAAGTATGAGCTCGTAACAAAAAAAAACTATGAATTATATAAGCCAACTACCATCAATCATAAAAAATATGCAAATATTGTTGAAATACTTATTATCCAAGATTAGTTGTTGATATACTTATTATCCAAGGTTATTTTGCTGAGTTTTTAAATTGAAACTTTAGAAAACTTATTTGTAATGTAAAGTTACACTTTCAAAATTTTAGAAAATTTAGTTATAAAATATATTAAAACTATGTAGCTTTTAAATATTTATTTATACATAGATTTAATTATATTTATTTATTGAAGTTTAAAAAATCTTGAGTTAATGAGAGTATAAAATAAATCTTTGGAATTTAACGAAGGTTAAACAAACCTTTGTTATTTTGCTGAGCTTTTAGAAAAAACCTTTGAAATTTATCGAAAGTTAAAAAAAACCTCTGTTATTTTGCTTAGATTTTAGAATAAAGCTTTGTAATTTAACGAATGTTAAAAAAACCTCTGTTATTTTGCTGAGGTTTTATAATAGCCTTTGAAACTTAACGAAGGTTAAAAAAACCTCCATTAATTAAATCAATTCCTAGAATTATATCAATCTTCGTTAAATAACCTCTGTTAAAACATTTTTGTTGTTGTAGTGTTTAATTGAATTTAATTCTCAATATAAAAAGTTTTGAATAGAAAATTGATAACAACAATTAATCATTGGTATAACATTTAGAATAATTATTATAAAAGTTAACCAACTTGTACATATTTGCTATTGCATATATTAGTTTCAAAATTTTGTTATGCTTTGCTTGGATTAGGGTGTGAAATTGAAGGAGTGAATTTAAGATGATTTGAAGAGAAAGTGCGAAGAAAATTAGGGTGTTTTGATTAAGGTAAATAGAGTGAAAAGTGTAAAGAAAGTTTATGAAAGTTTGTGAGTGACGTGATGATTAAAATTGTATTTTTTTAATTGATAAAAATGTAAGTTTTCACATTTGCTCTTGTATTTAAAAATTGTTGACAAAATAATTTGATTGATTATTTGTTAATTATAATTGCTTTGAATTAATAGTGTAGGGTGTTGTATGAGGCAGCAAGTGATTGGGTTTGGCAGAGATTAATAGTGTCATTCTCATTAATCAATTTGCAAGGTTTCAGGTTTTCTCCAACTGCACTGCGAGAGGTGAGGTCGCGTCCAGGTGGTTGACGGAGTGGAGGGTGTAGACGACAGAGGCGCGAACGAGGGGGATGCCCTTGCCAACGACACACTAGAGTTTGAGGTGGTGGGAGGAGGTTGGACGGGGCAAAGCGTGGTGATGAGGGGGGGAGAGTGCTCTGAACTTTTTATCCTTTCCATTTTTTTTTCTAATCTTCTCCTTTCTTTTTCTTCTTTCTCATTTTTTGGGTGAGGTTTTGGAGTTTGAAATCATTATCTCCAACCAAAAAGAGAGGCATGGTTTATATAGTTAATGATATAATAATTTTATTTTTTTAGTTTTTTAAATATAGATAGGAACTCTCCTCAGTAGTCCCAATTTCCATTAGCCTTGGTTTAGAGTTTAGGGTTTAGGGTTCCCTGCATTCCAAACAGCTCCCGCCCAGGTATTGGGAGATCCCTGCATTGAAAGTAAAACTCCCTTTGAAGCATCTCTTAAATGGAAGAAACCCTGAACCCCAATGTTGAACTTTATTAATCTCTGCCAAAGTCCTCCCACTTGCCACCTCACATAACACTCAATCTCATGTGTCTCTTAATTCATAATCCACATCAACAATTCTTTCTGCCACATCAGTTACACTTGACATCGTTGGAGGGAAGTTAACATAAAGGATCAAATTTATTACTTTTTAAAAAATCTAGAGACCAAATTGATTTTTAAAGAACCATTGTACTAAAATATTGATCCTAAATGTAGATATCAATAACTATTTTATAATTATTTTTTAAAATAAAATATTGTATTATAATAAAATAATAATTTATTTAAGTGTGAAATGAATATAACTCGTGTCAATGGTATCAATATATCATTCTCTTAAGTAGAGTCCAATTTGACCACAGAAAAAGAAAAATAGAGCCATTCGGTATTTCTAGATACATGCTTCATGCTTGCAGCTAAGGCATAAATATCTCCAAAACGGACAATTATCAACACCACAACTGAAATTTATAAAGTGAGGGTTGAACATATTATGAGAATCAATGGTCTTAATGAAGGTTATTGAGGGTTGGTAATCCCTTCAGACAGAGGTAGTTCACCTTGCTTAGGACATGCTGTCAGGGATTATGTTTAAAGATTTTGGTGAGCTGTCTTTGCTAGGTGCTCAACAGTGACTTGAGTCCAACCACTCATGTTCATTGATCTTGGAATCACAACTCTAAAAAAAAGCAAAAGCAAACATGTGAAAGGCAGCTTTTGACATATAGGTACTACATCCAAAAGCTGTATAGAGGAGGTTGCATGCTTTTAACAACAATGATGCATGTCATGTCTAATTCCACCCTCCACCAGTATCATTTTCTTGCCTCCTCTTTTAACTTCACCAAGTCTCTTTCTTGCTTTAGTGACGGGTCAGAAAACCACAGCATCACATGGGTTCTAGGAGCCATAACAGCCATCACTAACAGTGATTCAATACCCTGGCTATGTAATCTTCTTACCTGATTATATCATCTAACATATGGGGATTCAGCATTACAGTTCAATTATTTGATCATCAAATAATTCATAACCTATGCAATGTGGTATATAATATTATCTATCTCTATCCATGCATCTCAAAAATACAGTCTAAAATCAAAGAGAAAACAACTTTTTTGTTTTCCCAATGTTTCATTTAGCAAACATTAAACATTTTCCCATGGGATAAGTAAATACAGTACAGGGACCACAATCAAGGAAAAAAAATTGAAAAACAAATACAGGGGAGGCAGTCAGGGACCACTAGAGCATGACCAATACACATTATCCCCGGATCTCAAAATGTTTTAACTGTTCTAACCTGTATCATGTATAAAGTGAGAAGATAAAGAAATTCATTATTTAGTTTAATTGAAGTACTCTGCACATTTAACTCAGATTAATTCAAATATACATGCAACTTAGGGACTATTTGCATTGAAACAAAATTTATTTTTATTTTCATAGATTTGAATAACAAACTACAAAAGTGGATTTTCGTAAGTAAAAATAAAATAAAGGAAAACAGAAAACAAGCCCTACTTTACAAGGTTAAATTCCTTTTTAGATAAAGCAATTAAAAAGTTCACCAAGCCCATTCCAGTGTATGACTAGTCCTGAACAGAAGGCTCCACCAAGTCAATGATAGAAAAGGGAAATAGCATATGCATTTTTAGCAAACCTCCAAAAGTGAGATAGCATTGGATCACCAACCAGTTAAGTTCACTGGTCAGGGGACAAGAGATGGTGGCTTCCACCATGAAGTTCGATAGCAAAGTCAAGACTATGGCCCATGTACATGAAGCAATAAAAACTACTAAATACATATTGTATGAAGTGGAACTAGTTTAAGTTTATGAAGTACAGTATATCATTCTTGTAAGAAGAATGGCATAATTGGAGCAATGCCAATCACAACAAGTCTCATTACATTTCTATGAGAAAAGAGTACAAGAACTAGAAGTTCCATTTAGATCTTTTAACAAATAATTTGTTACCACTTATATCTTTACTTCTAATGGGAAAGTTTGTGATTCTTTAACGAAGCAAAATTGATGTGTGCAACTGTGCAGTCGCCACAATTCTGTCTTTGAGTGAACGTTATAGTAAATGTCTAAAAAAGAGAAACAAAATTATGGACAACATTCTGTTCAATCAACAAAAGCAGTCAGATTTAATTTACCATGCATCCCAGGTTAAAAAAAAACAGACTAAAGAGTAGTAGAAAGAAAAGAAACAACAAATGTGCAAAATCATGCAACTCTTTGGCTTTTGTTCCGTTTAATGATTTGCATACAAGCCAATTACTGAGGGGAATCCCAGAAGACTGAGAACAACAAGAAATAAAAAGAAATCGAAAAACTCCAGACTGTCATTTCAACCACACATCCCCCTAGTTTCTCTTTTAGACCAATCAGTTCTTTGCCTTCACAGAGTTATTCTCCTTGATCCTTGCCCAGTTATTGACTTGACTTCTTTGCTAAGAGTTGATGCCTTGGGTGTGCTCCACCCCCTTTCCTTCCTTTGCTTTACCAGTGGCTTATAGATCTGGCATGGTTCACTGCCATGACTTTCTTCTGAAAGACAAATTTATTTCACTTCAGGGAGGAACATAACTATATAGAAAAATTCAGTATGAATAGTAGTTCTCTCACAACTTGAATTCAACACCTTGATTGCTTAGAGTTCAGATACCTACTTTATAAAGAAGATGCAGAAAGTATACAACACATAATCTGAACTTCTACTTCCCGTATAAAATTTCTCCAAAAGTGTTTAATAAAATAAAGATCATCGATCAAAGGGGCTTAAAGAGTGGAAGTAACTAACAGGCTGCATTTATAATTGCATCATTCCTCTCCTTTCCCAACTCCACACCCCAGAACATTAAATTTTTTGTGCATTTTGAAGGAAATCAACGAAAAATCAGTGGGCATGAATACATCAGCAATATCTATATTCTATCCAAAGGCATGACTGTTTAATGATATCATCTTAGTGTGTTTGATTCAGAGAGGAATAATTGCTTGTCTTTCCTAACTATAAAGAGAATAAACACTTATTTCTCAAAAAGTAACACATCAAACATGCTGTTCATTATTAATTGAATAAAATGTAATTTAGGTCCCTCAATTTCAGGTCAAAGTTGGTCTTAATCATCATACTTTAAACACAGTGATTTAGATTTTAGTATTTTTCATAATTGAAGAATTTTGTCCATTGCTCCTGTGGACGAAGTTTCATAAAAGGAATGAAATTCACAAGTATACAAAAAATACTAGTATAAGAGAGATGTTTTTAAATTATAGAAACTAAGACCAATTGTGACCAAAAGGAATAAAATTCACCAAGTACAAAAAAATGAGAGATATTTTTTCAAATTATTGGAACAAAGAACAATTGCGACAAAAAACTGAAGGACCTAAAACATACAATAATAGGGCAAGATTTGTTCAGGTCCCTCAATTTGATGTCAAATTCTTCTTAATATTTAAAAAAACAGTGATTTTTGTCTCTGAAATTCTTATAATGTGATGAGTTTTGTCCATCAACCCAGTACAATAAGTTCCACAAAAAGAATGAAATTCACCAAGTATAAAATGCGAGCACAAGAGTCCTCGTTTTTAAAGCATAGGAAAAGACCAACTGCATAAAAAATATTGAGGACTTCAACCACATTCTACTCATGATACACTTGCATTCAGAAGCAGAAAAAAAGAATATATATGGTTCTATAATCAACTTACAAACGAATATCAACACATTCAATTTACCAGTTTATACATGTTTGTCAAGTTAACTATAAAAGAATGCAAATTCCAACACTACAGGAAAAACGCAAACACATCACTATAAATCACACAGTTTCCAGAAAGGCTCGAAAAGAGTTTAACTAAACGCAATTTAAAAAATTAAGAAAAAAAAAAAGAATGAAACAAACATTGTCATAAAAATTAAAAATATAAACAAACAAAAGAAATACCTAATAGTTATCCAGTACTTACACTTATCTAACAATTACACTTCTTCACTGGCTTAAACAAGAACAAAACCGTTTTCTGTTAAGAGACAATAGTCCATGAGAAGATCAACCGGTGAAGTGAGGCCTTACGATTTGAAGAATACAGTGCAATAAGATCGGTGTCACCGGCGTTGAACGGTGGTTTCCGCCGCCGTTCCTTTTATGCTAAGACACGCGCTGAACTCTGAAAACTTCCATAAATGCGCGTGGCTCAGTTCAGAATATTCAGTGACGGCTTTTTTACTGTGTAACCAATACATTTCAACATGCAACATATTAACCAAGTGAAATAATACAAAAGGAAAAAGAAGCTTTTACACCACTATTTTCATTTCACATCCTTATAACAATTGTAAATAATAATATATTAAATTAAGTAATTTAAATAAAATATAAATTAAGATATTAAATATAAAAACAATAAAATGAGTTGTAGAGTGAGTAAATTTTTTGAAAGTGTAAATCTACTAATAAAAATATCTAATTTCATTTTTAAATAGAATGTATTTTAAATTTGATATTCTAGAATACAATTTTAGATTTAAGTTTCACCATACCTTTTTGGAATATTTTTTTAGAATATGTTTTTTTGTTTTTGAAGTTTCTTTCTTTATATATGTTTTCAGATTTTGCTTTTCAAAATCCTTTTTAAAAGTATTTAAAAATAATTTATTATTTTGGATTTTGGATTTTTTTTTTCATAATACAATTTTTTTTCTAATTTTATTTTTGAAATGTAAAAAATCTATTTCAGATTTTGATTTTAGAAATATATTTTTAAATTCCAAATTACTAATTTTAAAATTATGGACAATTCTACAATTTAAAAGATTAAAATAATGGAGGTTAGAATTGATTGGGTATAATAAGAAAAAATATTGACAAATTCTTCCTACATGTTCCTGCCAATTGATAAAAGTAACATTAAATGAATGTGGATAAAAAAATACTTTCAAACCTTTTTTAGAAATACATTTTTGGATTTAAATTTTCACTAACACATTTTCAAATTTCAGAAATTCTTTTTCGAAATGCATTTCAAGAATTTGTATTTTTAGTTTTCTTTTTTAAAATATATTTTTTGCATTCTGGATTTACTTTTCCAAAATAAGATTTTGATTTTTTAATTGTATAAAATTTTTGAAAACTGATAGAGTGCAAGTTGAAATTAGTACGGTGTAGGAGAAATTTGTCAAAAAACTTCGGCAGTTAGTTTCTTTTTGCACCCCTACATTTTTCTTATTGTACTCCACAATATTATACAAAAACTAAAGTGTTTCTATTGTTTTTTTTAAACTCTAAAATGCACTTGAAATGTATTTATTTTTTTTATATTCTGGATTATGGAATCTGGAAAAATTTTGGATTGACATTTCTGATAAAATTTCGGATCCACCAACCCGTAATTCAAAATATGCATTTCATATTAAAAAACCCATCACTCAAAAAAAGCATTCCGAATCCACCAATCCATAACATAAATATGCATTCCGAATTCAGAAATCCATAATTCAAAAAAAAAACATTCTAGATCCACCAATCAGTAACAAAATTAGGTTTTCGGATTCAACAATCCAAAAATCAATAATTTTTGCAAAAATTGCTTCCAGAACATCCCCTCATCCGAAAAAAAAATGATTCATTTCTGGATTGATGAATCTGTAGCACACTCCTAGATCCCGATTTCTGGTAACCATGGTGCCCCTTTTCAAATAAAAGATCAAAGCCAATTTGGAAGTTTAGAAAATTGTGGGGTGCAGGAAGGAAAACGTAGGAACGCAGAAAGAAAAGGCCTAAAACTTCAGCGACAAAACCCGAAAAAGGAATCACTTCTTTGTAATGGGCTTGGATCGAAAGAAGACGGTATAAAACCCATTATAGGTCCCAATATATATACTTTTGTTTCTGTCCTGAGTTGTTTTAATTTTGTTAATAGTAATTCTTGTATAATTTTATATCTTTTTTACCTTTTATATGCAATTTTGGTCTTTCTAATTTTTTTTTTTTGATTTTAGTCTCAGATTTTTAAAAATTTATAATTTTGATTTAGTTTTCAATCCTTCATATGCTTATTTTCTTTTCTTTAAATTTTTATTAATTAAATTATTTTTTATGATATATTAAGATAAAATAGTAAGTTTAAAGTTCAGTTAAACCAATAAACAAAATATAAAAAAAATAAAGTGTAAGAAATTATCAAAAATTTGGATTCTTAATGATGATTTATGATTGGCAAAGTGTAATACATATTGAGTTAGATTATGTAGACATTACTAGTTATGTTGTATGGGTGAAACACATATAATAGGATTTTAGAATAGAGTTTGTTTGTATTCTTTGTTTTGAATGCTGATTTAGGTTTGCTCTCAGATGAATTTGTTATGTTCAGTTGTGAACAAATTTGAATGAAAATTTTGTAAATTGTTGTTTATATATATATATATATATATATATATATATATATATATATTTGTTATCAATAAAAAAAAACTTATTTACTAATAATAATAGTAATAATTTCTTAAAACAAGATGAATTTGTTATGTGCAGTTGTGAACAAATAAAAATGAAAATTTTGTAAATTGTTGCTTATATATATATATATTTGTTATCAATAAAAAAATTATTTACTAATGATAGTAATAATTTCTTAAAACAAAATGAGTGTAGGACTATGACTCTCTTAACATTTTCAAGGACACCAAGAAGGTCCAAATCTAATTTGGAAAGTTTAAGATGAACCGATTTCAAAAGGACACCAAGAAGGTCCAAAAAAAAATAAATTAATTAATACTTATTAGATGAACCAATTTAAATATTCTCCACATAAAAAATAGTAAAAAAATTTTATAAAAGAAGAGAAATCCTAAAATATTTAGTATAAATTTGATTATTTTTTTAAATAACATTATAATTACATAATAATATTTTTTTTTTCTAGAAACATAAACTTTATTTATAAAATAAAACTTATATAATTATATTCTTTTTATGTCATTTTACATTTATCAACTAACTTATGGTTAGTTTTACCAAATACTTTTAATCCAATAAACTAATGTACTAGCTTGCCAAACACACTCAATAAGACTCATTAAAACAAGTCAAAATCATTCTATCAATATATGATGCTATTAATATATGATGCAGATCAAATAAGTCTAAAATAATACAAAGATATATTACAAATGCTTTATTAATGGAAAACATATATATTTGGATGATAAAAATTTCCAAATTTTTTAAAAAAGAATCTAAAAATATTTGAAGAATCAACTAAAAAAAAGTCAATATGATAAAGAAAATATTTTTGGAGATTAAATTTTGTAAATTTTCAAGAAGTAAAACAAATTTTACTAAAATGTATTCAAACTTTTCTATTATGAAAAAAATTGTCTTAGATATAGCAAAAGACATTTATACGAAGGTAAAAGACAAGGAGCTTATGTGAAAAATCAATTTAGCAAAGAAAACCAAATAAAAATAAATAGGCAATGCAGGAAATGGTAACCACTAATAAATTTGGAATTTCTCTTCCTCTTTTCTTTTTCATAAAATCAATTGTTTCTACCAACAATGATAATTTCTCAATTTCCAGAAACTGGAAGTTACATTGATTCAAAAAAATGAGGAAAAGGTACTCTTTTATTGAAGGGTTTCATCATTGAAACAACTGACTCATTGCATGCAGGGCAATGGTTGAATTTATTGCTTCAGCATTCAAAGCTGCAGGAGAACCTTCAATTTCTCTCAGAACCCCAGTTATGCCAGATCACTCTGCTTGACATTGTAGTTTCTTCTCTCTAAGATGATGGTTTGTTACAAGCAGCATAGTACACTAACAAAAAATGGCCTTTTCTTCCATGAAACAAATCCAGATAAAAGATCCATGGCAAGTACCAGCACTTGCCCTTCTTTAGCATCACCATTTTCACTACAGTTTGGTGGTGACACCATGCCACAAAGCCACTCATGTTAGGAAAAATCTGCATACAAGCTCACATAGTTGAATCAAAAAAACTGAGTCTTTCACCACAGCATTGAATAAAAAATCTGCATATAAGCTCACATTGTTGAATCAAGAATAACTGAGTCTTTCACCCCAGCTTTGAATAAAAAATCTGCATATATGCAAAATCTGCATCTGCTTCACTTCAATAAACTTGGACAACAATTTCACCACAGAAGGCATCACATCATGAAACTTCTCTTGGACATGAGAGTTCCCCCTCCTTTTCCTTTGATCCACCTACATACGACACTGAGTATTTTTTTTAACTTTGCTGTTTTTCAAATTCAATCTGAATTAACTTTCCCCTCCATAACTCTTTTTTCTTGTTCCTTATCACTGTTTAAGAAAAATTAGTTCTGTGATATGCAACTGCTCAGCTATTGAGGAATTACAATACTTCCCCAACCGAATGATATAGTGCACACACTCACCTCAACTTTGCACAGAGAAAACCAGAGCCAAATGTGTAGATTCTGGTCCAATGTCTTGTCAAAAGATCATGAATGTCAGACACTAGCCATAGAGACAAAACTGATACATGGTCCTCTCCCTAATAATAGTACATTCTGCACCTTCTTTTTCCCCTTTCCCTGGATAATGCAGGAACTGATCCAAACAATTCAAACAAAGAGAGTCCAAACAAAATGTCTCTTCATAAATGTCCTTAATGCATCTTCCACAGTGAACGCAACGTGTTATGCATACAGTGCAACCTCTACAGAGCTGAGCAGCCAGATGCTTCTGCTGACAACTCTCAGCAGGACAATCATAAATAGGTCTCACTTTCTTACATTTTGGACACACATCTATGTCAATTTGACGGCCATCATCACATAAGATATGTGAATACTCTCTACAGTAGAATTGCGGCTTCTGTTCTCTCTGTTGCAAATGCTTGCCAGCATCCAGTAATTCCTTTAACTCTTCAAACTGCTGGTCAGTCACATGACACATACCAGCAAGCCCACCAATTCGTAAATGCTTTATACCAGATTTTCCAGATGACTTAAGAGCCCTGAGGTTGAATAAGATGCCCTCCATTGTGATTCTAATACAATCTGGGACACTAAGCTGAAAAAGATACGTACGCAAATTTGTTAGTTTCAAAACATACACATACATATCTACAATATGTCATTTCAATATAAATTAAGCTATCAAAACATCATGTACATAGACAACAATATGTTTTATCATAAACATGCAAATGAAATGGTAGGCTGCTTTACATCAATTCACTTCTGATTACAGACCAGCAGCTGAAGAGTACATTTGCATGGTAGAGCACATTCATCTTTATTATTGCATGTGCAACAATGTGAGTTAAGTAACAATCAAATTATAACGCTCTGACTACAACACTTTGCGTCTTGGCCTAGTGATAAACAATTAGTTTCAGAATCACTGTCATGGAGTTTGATTCCTAATATTGTGTGATGTAGGCTAGGAGGCCAAATCACAATAGAAGAATTTGATTCCTAGCAGAATAAAATTGTTATATATGCATCAATTGTTCCCCTCAAAATTTATGTTTCTTACAAAGATGTAAGAAAACATTAAAATAAAGCTTAGCTTTTATTGGCCAGGGCATAAGATATTGTACATTGACATCATTATATATTTACAACAAATAATACAAAATACTGCCAGCATGAAATCTAAAATATACAAGGCACCAACTTGAAAAATCCATAGTTCCAAAAAGATATATTTTTGAGAAAGTTTTTATGTATAAGAAAAGTTAAAATAACTAAACAAGATTCAACAGGTTAGCATAAGTTCTTAAGTAAAAACAACACCAAATCTGCAAGGTAGTGATGTAGGGTTAGCTTCAAGCAAGGTTTTAAAAGGAGGTGTAAGTCACTTTTGTCGTGGACCTTGATTTTATGGGAAATTGCAGACAAATGATTCCAATGATACTACAATAGTGGCAGGCATTGCAAAACAGGGTTACAATGTTTGTTTTAAGCATCGTCAACAAGTAATAAATTATATGTGCACATGTTATGTTTTCGATGATGTTACAAATACTAACCTTAATCAATCCAGTGTTGCTTTGTAAGACACTTCGCAGACCACTATCAGTGATCCATAAACAGTTCACCAGGATCAGGCATTGAAGGGTACCTTGAGCTCTGTTGGTTAACTTTACAAGTGTATCATCCGTAATCTTTTCGTTCAATTGCTGATTAATTTGCACAGTTCTCCATAACAAAGGATCACCTTTAACAGCATCACGCAATGATCTGCAGACCCGTTCAACAGAGAGAAGGTCCTGCACACCTAGATAACCCAACACAAAAAATAAAGCATCATGTGGATCACCTCTTTCAGCATCACATTCAATTTTGGTGCCGTTTTGCACTGCTTCAGTGCTTAAAACCAAATTGTCATCATGCTTAACCGTCAGAACCCCCCCTGCACTTCCCTCAGCAACAATGCCCCCACCAAATACCCCATCAAAATTTTGATACGTTTTGAAAATATCACCTGAAACAGACATCTCATTCTCCCTAGAACTAACCCCCTGAGGTTGCAAATTCTCAGGGCCATTCCAAGCCCAACTCAGACCTAAAAAGTGAAGATGATCACGATCACCACGCATTTCATGTGTTTCACCCACCCCAAACTCTACATCCTCTGGTCGGAAATCCCATTCAATATCCTCAATCCAATCTGAGAATGCTGCCAATGTAGATTCTATATCTAGTTCAAAAGGGTCCACTGGCAACCGATCAAGAACATCATCATCATCCTCCTCCTCCTCATCATCATCAACAACTCCCTTTACATAATCCAAATCAAAACATGTCTCTCCTTCTAAATTACCGTTGAAACAACACAGACAACAAGAACTGCCAAAACAACCACAACTGTCGATCAAATGGTCATCCAACACCGACCCATTTGAGGGGCACAAATTCTTCTCTTGCGGAATCAAAAATCTAGATTCTTTAGAAGAATCAAAAGCCATTGCTTTTCCTTTTAGCAGTCACTGTAACAATAAAACACAACCCCTGCAACAAAGAATAACCGAGACTCAAAATACCAACCCCATCAATCTACAATGCCTAATTCCTCTCTCTTTTTCTCAATTGAGTTGAAAGGAATCATAAAAACACGCACCATCAAAGCCCAAATTGATGACTGCAGAAAAAACAAACAAAAAAGGGAAGATTTTCATGAAAGGAATCAGGAAGAATGAGAAAAAAGACCAAGAGGAGTATGAACCAAAGGGATCAGGAATATAACAATGTTAGGCAGAAGCATGTTTGGCAGAAAAAGAAGAGACAATGTGATTTGGAAAATCAGGGTTTGTAATAGCCAAGAAAAAAAGGAGAGAGAGAGCAATAGAAGAAGAGAGAAATTACGCTACTTTTTTTGCCATTTCAAGAAAGAGGACAGAGATTGAGACAGTCAACAAGGAGGCAAGGATCAGATTCCTACTCTCCTCAACAAATGGAGGAGATTAAGTTAACAGATTCTTTGATATTATCTTTATAAAGGTTTTTTTTTGCTTTTTCTAGTACAACCTTGGAACATTTCAAACGTTAAAAAAACAGAATCCATAGTTGTTAAGTTTGTTTCTCACTAAAGATATACTTGTATTTTCAAATAAAATATTCCAAAGAAATATGTTCAGAATGAGAATAAATATTGTTAGCGAATAAATATCGTTAGCGAATTCAGAGTAAAGAAAAGGAAAAAAAATGTATCATTATTTTGATTGAAAAGAATAAACTGAAAAATAAATAAGAAATTTATAATTTATGCAATTAAGGTGAATAAAAATATTAAAATTTATTATCTAATATAACCAATAACAATAAAAATCTCCTTTTTGTATTTTAAGAAGAAGTATAAACTAAATTTGAAAAATAAATAATTATAAAGTAATTAACTTTTTTTTTAAATAAAAGCTTTCATGTTAGGCATCACTATGCAACTTAAGATTTCAGTTAGACTGACACCTCAAGTAACAATAATCATTTGTCATCACACATGGAAGAAAGTATTATTAAAAAGAGAAAAAGAAAGAAAATACAAAAATACTGTAGAGTAAACCAAAACTCATATGTTAACAAAAACGATAAATAGGTAGACTATACATATTCATAAAGAATTTTAAGAACAAACAGATGGAATACCTATTATACCAATGAAAAGTTTTTCTATGAATAAATCCTAAAGTAACCAACTTATCAACACATGCATTTCTTCTTCACAAAAAATGAGTAACCCTAAATTTAATTAACTTTTATAATGAAGTAATATATTTTAAAAGATTATTACTTTTTTAAATTAAATATATAATTAAAATGATGTTAAATATATTAGATTATCTAAACTAATTATGTTATCAACCCTTTACATAAATATTTTATAAATAATATAAACAAACTTGTACATTGACATACATCTCTTCACTTTGACTTTGTTTAGGATAGAAAAGGAAATGGATGTGATTCTCTATTTTTCTTCAATGCAACAAAGTGAATTTAATGCACTCTCTATCACATAAATATACTATATAACTGATTACTTAGTAAATCAATACTTTTTACATTTAAAATATGTCATTTTTTTATTTATTAATTAATTTTTAAAATATTATTTACAATTAAAATTAAAGATTAAAATTAATTTTTAAACTCTTCAAACAAACCATAAACTAAATCTACTAATTAAATTAAACTACATAATTACTAGTATCAAAGTTAATAATAATAAGATTTGTGAATTTCATATAAAAGACTAAACTTAATTTTCTTTCTAGCATTACAACTTTGCTCCTCTAATTTATAAGGCATAAATTTGTTTCCAATTAAATGCTAACAACTTTAGTGCAACATAAAAACATGCATGTGATATATATAAATATATATATATATATATATATATATATATATATATATATATATATATATATATATAGTTTTCTTTCTAATAGTATGTAGTTTGGAACACATACAATGTTAATATTTTAAACAAAAGTTGAGTAAAGATTTAATATATATTTTTCATTTTTAAGTTTCTAGTGGTAAGTGTGAGGTGTGAGAGGATATGAAGTAGATGACTCTCATCTCATGGCCCTTTCTTTCTGTGCCAAGGAAATAAAAGTTTGAATGTGCTGAAGGTAAACACGAAAATAAAATAATAAATTATAAAAAAGGCGAAAAACGAAAACAGTTATACATTTAAGAAAAGATTTACGAAAAAAAAGTTATATATATATATATACTTAATTATTTATAATTTACTTAGTTACTTTTTATTTTATATTATTATTCATTTTTATTTAAAATAGAATTATAATTCAAAAATAAAAATATAATCAAAATTATAGAAAATAATTATTATAAAATAACATAATTATATATAATAAGTTATACATATAAATAATAATAATAATAATAAATATATTTTTAATAATAGAAAAATAAATTTATATAATAATTATATTAATTATAAAAAAATAAAAAATGTTATTTAATATAAAAATAATTTTTTATCAAATATTTATAATGATAAATATTTAAATAATTTTTATCAAATTTTATATCATTTTATTTTTTTTTCCAAAATTAACTTTAATACATTACCAAAAATAATATTCCAAACATTGAAAATAATATTTTAATTAAAAATAATTATAATTTATAAATAAATAAACTAAATTCAGTTTTTAAACATTTTAAATATAAGACTAAATTTGTAAATTTATATTTTTATCAATTAAAAAAATATAATTTCAAACACATCCGAAATGTAAGCATAGAAGTAGAGGGTTTTCAACTGATAGACATCTACACACTTTTTATTCCTATTTTCATGTTGAATTATTACATTTTTAAGGTAAATGGCCTATTGATAGAATGTCTAACCATTGTCTATTAGATATCCCTCACGTTTCAATTCTAAAATGGAAAGTAAATTAACTAATCAAATTTACAATTATGAGATGCATTGTGAGCCATATTTATAACAAACTTTACAATTTTATGAGTAGCCTCTACAACAATGTGAGTTCTATTTTTAGCAACCGCAACATTATAATTCATATTGTCAGCATTGTTATGAGATACCTGAGCAACAATCATATTATCAACAATGCTATTATGATGAAAGTTAAACACCCTTTTAACAATTTTTGTAACCTGACATTACTCCTTCTAGTTTTGAAAAACCATCTCCAGAGGAGCTGGTGAGAATTAAAGGTAAATTCAATGAAATCTCAACAAAACATAGAAGAAGCTAGTATATTAGACTTAGAAGAGAAAGTTGGTCATCTGGCTATAGACATGAAGAAGATATTTTCACGCAAAGTTTGAATTCACATCATGATCCTAATTTAGATATAAGAGAACTTTCAAAATTTGATACAAGTTATACTTATGATTTTGATATATCTATTAAGATTGGCTCTGCCATACCTCTAGTTTCCATTTCACTCTCATGTACAAATAATCTTCCAGGTATAGACCTTCTTCCAATAATAGATCATTTACCACAAGAGGAGACTATAACAATTGTTGACAAACTTTCTAACTTGAGAGTGTTGATGATACTTTCATTTGTGACTCATGTACTAGTACAACATGTGCTAAGATAGACAAATGCATATCGTTTGATGATGATTTGCACTAAAGACCTAGTTGACTTATAGGTTGTTGAGATCTCTGGACCATTACCATCTATTGTTCGACCATCACTGATGGGGTTGAAACCACTTTTAATCAAGAATCACTAGACACTATGAAACATTCTGTTAAGGATCATTGTGTATATCATATTGACACTAAGGATGAAAATGAGTTTGGGTTTCTTGGAGATTTTAATTGTTCTAATCTAACTAATTGGACAAATGCTGAGATAGATGCGTTTATATCGTGTGATGATATATAATGCTCTAACTCTTGTGATGCAGGTTCTAGGACTAAAGGAGATAGATACTCTTTAATGTTTGATGAATCTCAACCTAGTGCTTTGAAAGTTGTTGAAGTTTCTCTCAACACTAGACACCATCCTGCTCAACCACCACCACCACCTCTTGACATACCTCTCACTCCATCACCTACCCTAACTAGATCGTCTACCATATCTAGACAGTCTAATTGATCCTTCTACCACCATCCTACCCAAACTGAACCATCTTTACTGTCACCTGAGCTTAACTTTAAAGGCTCCAATTTGATCAACACCAACCCACAACCACCCCTAAATGCTCCCATATCAGAAAACCCTATTAGATTGTTTATTCATCACACAACACCACCCATTCATGGGACCATCTCTACCCTCCCTACATTCACCCCCTGAATCATTCTAATCTCACTTTTATGTACAGGGGGTTCATAATAGAATATGTTCTCCATGTTTCATTGTCTACACCAAGGTTCTATATGCCTTGCCCAAATTTTCCAGCAAACATCATCTTTGTGCCCCACTATATGAAAACCCTTAGCTTATATTGCAAAGAAGATGGTTGAGGAGATTTGTTGCAGTTCTTTCCTTCCCTCAAGCTTGACAAGGGAATTCTTCTTTTCCCACTTTTATCATACATGTTTATTTGCATGCTTTTACATTGAGAACAATGTGTGATTTAAGTGTGGGAGAGGAGAATCGTAGTTTAGGATTTATCTTTTGTAGACTTGTTTTGTGTATTTTGATTTTTTTATTTGTTTGAATTTATTTTTGATTCTGTTAAAATAAATAAGCTTTTTAAAATTATCTAATGGCTGACATGTTTCATAATTCTTGCAAATCTTGGTTTCTTGATCTTTGTTGTTTGGATTTCCTTAAATATTGAAAAATAAGTTGGTTATGAGAAATTTTAGGTTGAATCTTGATATAGATTATCCCTGGTGTGTTTTTGAGCCTTGATTGATAGACCATCTGATAGTTTGTCTGATGTTCTTTTTAGTGTGTTTTCACTCAAGTTTGCTCATAGTCTAGAAATTAGCTTGATTCTTTGTTTTGAAATTGTAATTATCATGCATGACTTGATATGATTGAGGCATTTTTTTATTCAAATTAACCTAGTAACCATATTAGTCTACCTTCTTGATAATCCATTTGTTAGCCCCTCAGGCCTATAGCCATTTTCTTGTTTTTAATCCTCATTACAAGCCCCTTAAAAAAAACCATGTTTATCCCTACCTTAGAAAATAAAGGAGCTTTAAAATTATTTTGGGAATAGGTTCTTGAATAAGTGTGGGGGAGTACCTCATTGTTCATAAGTTTACCTCCCCAGTAAGAGAGGGAATAAAACAACAACAAAAAAGAAAAAAAAAAAAGAACATAAGAGTGGACTGTCTAGTACATTGATTAGATTGTCTACTACATGAGAATAGACATAAAGAGACTGATACCTTGAAATGAAGAGAGGAGTTGAGTTATCATGATAGTTACACCTGTTTTTAGATTTATTCCTCATTGCTCCTTGGTTTTTCTATGCTTTTAAACCCTTTTCCCCATTTTGTCTACCTTTACCTTGACTCTATTACATTCTTTATGAAGATCTCTTGATCTTCGATTGCATGTTTTTCAATTGTTTTAAATATTAGAGCTCTGCTAAGCATATGATAGTGTTTGAATGCATGAATGTTGAGTGTAAATACAAATCCTAAACACTTGAGAGTTGGAGAGCGTTTAGTGAAATTTTTATCTTTCTTGATTTTTAACCTTTGATTTCAATTACCTACTTGTGTGTTAAAATATAGGAATTTCCAATCACATTTTTCTTAATTCTTTGATTTTCTGAAATTATATCATGTTCGTCCTTATGCTTCCTTAGATTTTGTTGTATTTATTTTGTTATTTGTTTTCATTGTTTTTATTTTTATTTTCTTTTTTAGTCCATAGAGTGTTTTTCCCAGAGTGCAAAAAGATAAGTGTGTGTGGTATTTGATGAACATAATTTTACTCATACTTTAAAAGCTTTAATAATAAACTTATATTTAAATCATGAATAAATTCACTATTTTAATTGGTGATTCTATTACATTATGGGGAAGCAAAAATCGAAATAAATACAATCATATGCGAGGATATTCTCTCAAAATTCAGTAATTAAAACTCTTCTTTAAATGCATAAAAAATAGAGCAAATATCATTTGAATATATTATTCAAGAAAATTTTCTATAATATCTCTCACAACAGCGCTGAAATCAATTACAACCAATGCACAAATATGAAGTAAGTTTGGAAATAATATATCTGGAAGAGAAGCGAGAATAAAATCTAGGACTAGTTGGGAATGAAGATATCTGCTTAATAATTTGAAACAAAGAAATGAAACAATTGTTAATTGCAAAACAATATTATGAGGCAGATTTCAAATATGATTTTGTGCAAGAAAAATAAGATTATAAAAGAGACTTCAGAGGAAGAATGAAGAGAGATTTTGGGATCACGTTTCATAGTCTCATAACACACTCTAAACCTAATTTTATTTCTCTTTTGTATTTTTCTTGTTTTTGCCTCCGCATGGAGGGAAAAAACCCTTTGGGTTGATTCCCTTGTAACTTTTCATTGAATTATGAGGTTTTGTTTAATAAAGTTTTGTTCTTCAATTTTTTGTAGCAAATTATGCTTTATTTTCTATCTTTTTGAAATCAAGTTTCTGGCAAAGGAATTGTTTTTAAACGCTTGTTGAGAATTCAGTTCTTTTCTTTAAATACATTTCTTAGTTAGTTCACTTAGTTCTAATCAATCTCTTGTTCGCTTAGTTCTAGAGGTAGAAGATAAACATCTCACGAGTATACGTTTGGAACTACTGATATCAGTAGAAAATTATTTTGGTGATTAGGTTATGTTGAATATCCCCTATTTCTCTACTGTTTTTAGTCATCTTTTATATTTTCCTGTTGAACAATCATAACCCCTTTCTTTTACTGTTATTGCTAACTTGCATTGATTGCAGATAAGTTTTAATTACTACAAAAAAATAACTTTTAGCGACCACCAAATTTGATCGCTAAAAGCACTATAATCGGTCGTTAAACCTATCTGCGACCGAAATAGTCACCAAATAAAGATGGAAGCGAAAACCCTAGTCGCAAAGTCTTTAGCAACCGAATTATAAAGTGGTCGCTAATTTACAACCAAAAATTCGATGGCTAAATCGATCGCAGAGAAGTTGGCCAGCAAAATTTAGAAACTAAATTAGCAACCGCCATAGCCGCCACAAAGTTTAATGTGGCGGTTTTACGCTACCCGCCGCAACACCCGCCACTTTAAACATAGTGTAAGTAATGGCGGTTTTTATATGTAAATAGTGTCAGTTATAACCGTCACAATTTACATTCATTGAAGAAGATTATGACGCCATAATATACGTAAGTAGTGACGTTTTTAACTGACGTAATTTTAATTCTGAATAAATAAAATTTAACCACTATTTTTTATAATCTATTTTATATAATTATAAAATTTAACCATCACTTTTTTATAATCTGTTTTATACAATTATAAAATTTAATCACTTTTTATAATTTGTTTTATACAATTATAAAATTTAACCACCACCTTTTCATAATAAAATAAAATAATGTACAAAGTTATAAACATCCATTCATTTCATTGAAAATTAAAGCACACATAATAATGTTCAAAAGTTTATATGTAATTGAAAATTAAAACACATAAAATGTTCTTAAATCCCTAATCAAGTTTAAAATTACAACACATAATTGTTTAAAAGTTCATACATCTATAATCAAGCTTAAAATTAAAAAACACATCCCTAATCAGTTTTGCTTCCAGCACTTGATCATATTACTTGATTAGGTGATGGAGCATCACTTCCATAATCTGATGCCTGAAATAAATAATTTTAAGTTAATGAATTTGTATGTTTATAATTATAAAATAAAAGACACCAATAAATATTTAAATATTTTAATACCAACAAAATTTCTAGCCAATGAAAGAAAACCTGCAGGGAAAAGATGTTGAACCTAAAAAGATATCACTTGCAAAAGATAAATACAGAGATACCTAAACCTTGGCCAAAAGAAAGTAGGAGGAAAAAAATAAACACAAAAGAAAAATTATCTTTTAAAACTCATCTTTTTCTTATTTTTACTTTACAACTCTTTTTAATAAA
>Ga0123342_1004388_pt1 | contig 21558 bp, 13 predicted proteins | sample Turbeawhitnodule_FD_89960 | JGI IMG/M metagenome (GOLD analysis project Ga0123342, IMG submission 89960) | Root nodule microbial communities of legume samples collected from Mexico - Turtle bean Mexico white nodule | ecosystem: Host-associated > Plants > Roots > Nodule | place: Mexico: Nepantla...
TAATAAAAAATAAAAAAAAAAAAATATTTTTTGAGTATTTCAAAATAAAAATATATTATTTTATATATATTTTTTTTAGTGAAAAAAAAAAAAAAATATATATATATATATATATATATATATATATATATATATATATAATCCTATTGTTGTCATTATATATTGTTCTCTCTAACCACGGTTTGTTTTGTCTTTCATTGATTAACATTACTTCTTTCTATTGTTTCTTTATGAATAACTTATTCAATCTGTGGGGTAGGTACACATATTGACAAAGAGAAAGTTTTTCGGTTCAAAAGAAATGCAGTACATGTCTAAGGAAATTCCAATTCAACTGTGTTCTAATTTGATAGCCACTCCTATAATTACTCATTATTATCCTTTTGTCAATATCTTTCACTCTATTATTTTTTTAAAAGAAATCTTCTAGCAGAAAAAATAAAAATAGTACAATCAGATCTTTCGACCAAAAACTCATTTCTTATACAAGAACGATTTCTTCTAAAGTTGTGTACTTTGCTTTATACAACAACACTCAGCAAAAAGTATTTTTAAATTTCTTATTATTAAAACAAAAACATGTAAAGATTTCTTAATAATAACATAACACTCTAAGATAAAGTAGTGTAAATTTTATATCTATATAAATTTTATTGAGTGTATCAAGGTGGTGTGAACCACTTCACTCAGTCTCGTTGATAGATTTATCAGATAATCAAGTATATTAAAGAACAAATTAACAATAAATGATAATTAAAAAAATCTTATAAATTTGGATCACATCTCGTTAAATCTGAATAATACTCGAAAAATCAATTAATATTGATTTATTGAAGATATGATTTAGATATACTTCCTTAAAATTTGGATAACATCTCGATAAATCAGTTAAACTGATCTATTGAAGATATGCACACACATCAATAAAATAACTTATTACTAAACGGTATAAATAAATCTTTTATAAATGAGAAATATGCATTTTTATTAATTTTACATCATATACTCTAAAAAAAATTTCCTTCATCATCGGAAAATCTTTTATCGATTTAAATAGTTACCTTGTAAAGTAATAAATTAAAATATTGAGAAAAAAATTAGAATTATTCTTTGAACTTAAGCGAAATAGATATTAAAAGGTGTGCGTTTGTTCATGCACTCGCACTGACATTGAGAAAAACGTCCTACGAGATCTTCTTCGGAGTTCTAACATTCCTGAACTTAGCTACCAAGTCCCTTTACTTTTTACTCTGCACATTTGCTAACGACAACGTTTGGTACACGAAACCAATAAAATCGAAAATAAAATACTCATTATCACAACACTCAAAATATTTTATTTGTCAAAACAAATTATGCACTGTCAATATCCCATAGAACAGGATTAAAATGCGTAAACGACAAGAGACATATACGGAAAAGAAGGTTTCCCTCTTAATTTGTGGATATCCTCTTATTTTTCTTCATATTGCATTAGTCTTATAAAATAAGTCAAGTTTTAGATTCCTTTAGAAAACATTGTTTATATTAATCGGCTTAATTGACTAATTATTACATGTTGAATGATCATTGATAGATATCATTATTGATATAATCTACACATGTCACCTTCACTTTTTTTATCTTAAAATAAATACTAAAGATTAATATGGTGATTTAAAATTTTAAAATAGTGAGAATTAAAGAAAAATATTTTACATAAAATAAAACTACAGTTTCACGCAATTTTTAAAAATTAAAAAAGTGATTACAAATTTTATTAAAAAAATATAGAAATCAAATACATTAACTAAAAACAGATTTTCATTTCTCTTTCTTCTCGCTGAGAATTAACTATAGAAGAGACCTTGAAGAATCTTCTTTTAAAAAAACTCTTCTACGAATCAATTATTTACATTTAGACAAATTAAGCCGAGTAAGCAATTCTGTGACAGCATCTTTACCTACTAAAGGAAGACACAGAAATTGATAACTTTAGCTTGAAACAAGATAAATGCATACATTAATCTAAAATTTGATAAGATAAATTAAAAACACATTCACCCAAAAATAAACTATTAATTTTTTAAATTTTATTTTTCTTATGTTGTTTTTACATCAATCTCTCTCTCTGCCCACTATATTAACATGAAGAACAATTGAAAAAGAACGTGTTGTACGTACATTGACTAATTTTACAACAGGACAACTATATATAAAACATGCTTTATATTAAATTCATTAATACTTTATATTATTTTTCAAAAATATTATATACTCTCTTTCTTTTCATTTAATTAAATAATGTATATATAATATAATCAGAATTATATTTTTTAATATTGCGTCATCAATCATGGTAGCAAATATATTGCTTTTGAAGTAGACCTTTCCACTGTATAACCAAATTGTTTTTTAATAGCATGAATGACTTGTGTGTTAATCTCAATTATCTTCTGTTACAGTCTCACAAATCACTTTTAATGTACTTTTGTTTCCAGCTATATAAAATATAGAAATAGGAAATAGATGAAAAGTAGAAAAATGATAGCACAAAAATATTAAAATAAACACATGCATATTAAAATTTCCATTCATGTCGGTCCTAATAAGTGAATAGTCACTTATCTGGGGATGATAGCTAGGTTATCCCTCACAAATTTTATTTACATAATTTAATAGTAAATTTTAATTTTTCTACATGCAAAGTGTATTTCTAATTAACATAAGATATCAATTTAAACATAAGATATGAGCAAATAGATGCAAACACAATATTAAAACATGAAGTTAATATTTAGAAATGATACACTAATTAACTTAAAAATCACGTTAAACTTGATTTTACTAATAGTCCCATGTAGTTTTCAAGGACGAATATTAAACTTAATGCTAGAAAGTTCACACATTATTCAAACTTTTTTCTACCTAAAAATAGGATTATAGAAGGAAAAATCACAAATATTATTATATCAAATATATATAATGACTCGACTATCAAATATATACTAAAGGAAGTTACTAAAAAAAATATATTAAAATCAATTTCTAATTATTTTTAATATTGTTTACAAAATTAGGTATATAAAAAATACACCAAAAAACAAATACAACATTCTTTACAACTATAATGAAAATGAAACCCAAACATATCTTCAACCCTACAAAATTTCTTACTAATAATCCTTGTGAAACTCTATCATAAGAAATACCTTCACCACCTTGATCAAGAACAAAAGCACCAAGGAATTAGAAAAAGAAACAATCTATTAAAGTGTTCTTTGTTTGAACCGAAAAAACTTAATAACAATGTATTAGATCATTCACTCTTATACATAACACTTACTTGATCGACTGAGGGATCATAAACCATTGTTTCCATCAGTATTAAATATTATCTAAGCCCTATCAATTTATCCAAGTATATAATCCATTAAAGAAAATGTAACATTTCAAACAAGACAAACATTTTAAATAAAATTACTTAGACAAGATTAAAGATAAAGAAACAACCTAAAAAACTTAAACACACAAATTTCAATCCAAACCATAATCAAACCCAAGATGAATATATTTAACACACATATTCAATATAGCATATTATGATTGGAAGCATCAAATCTTTAAGCTTGAAAACATCACTATCTTTAAAATTCAAATTTCTGTATCAACACCAATTCACTACAGAAAAAAAAATTATTAAATAAAAACTAATTTAAAAAAAAATAAAAATTAATTAATATATTTATTAAGCTAGATATTATTTTATAAACTAAAATTACTATTAGTATTCAAAGTACTTTTTGTTATTTATAAAAATTTATAAACTAATTATTTTAAATTAGTATCTAACATTAACATTAACTAACAAGATTCTAACTACTCACTAATTTAAATTCTAAAGTCAATATAATAATTAATTATTTTTTATCTTTAAAATTAATTATTATTTAATTTTTTCTTTATAGTAATTGTGAAAGCATAACTATTAACATCCATCCAAATTTTTTTTTTTGTCAATAAAAAAAAATCCATCCAAACTTGTAAGGAAATTATAATTAGAACACGTAGCCCGACGTAAGCTTTCGTGGATGGGCCGAAGCATAATGGACTGGCCCAAGATCCTTGAATAGATATACTTAATTTTGGCACGTCTAAGTTGTGTACCGCAAAAGATAAAGAACGTTCGTTCCTATTTGGTGAAGGTCCCTGCATCCCTCCATTGTTGATGTTAGAGAAGACTTTGCCTATGTTGTACTTGCAGACCGAAGGTTGTGAAGGTTAGTCTTCTAGGGAAAGAACACTTCTAAAGGATCTCAGTAGGAGCTATTGAAGCAACTATTTTACATATGAAGGGCGTGTGTTTACAGAAACTTTCAAGTTACTCTACAAAACCTTTACAATTATTTGATTCCATGGAAACTCTTCAAACATCTTTTCTTAATATTACCCCATCCCCTCAAGATATTCAATTGCAGAGAACCATCATTCAAAAACAAAAACAAAATGAATCGACCAATGGTTACTAATCAGTTTAATTACAATTAATTGCTCTGTCGCAATGAAATTCATCCCACAGATCTATCAAAACATTCTTTAAGAAGTAGAAGGTGTAGTACCTCCATCAGGTGGGTCCATATTTTGGATAAGTAGAATCATCATTTTGGACCTCTAAGTTGAGGATTGAATCCAAGACCTTAGTTAAGGAATTCAAACTCGGAAATCATATCTACAACAACTTCTTATAATACAAGTGTAGCTCATTATAGGTTACAGGGCCAACCAATGTTAAAACTCTACCTGGGTTTTCTGTTGACGTACTCAATAGCGCTAGGGTTTAAGAAGATGCTTTTAATTATTTGTCACACATGGCTGTAATGTCTCCTTGTTTTGTTTTCTATCCTAACCCAAGCCGCGGGTTCGTTTTAATGGTTTAGTTTGCTGCATTACTATATGTAACTTTTGGTTATGAGAGAGAGGGAGGCAAAAGTTGTTGCATCTCATTTTATTGTGAGCTTTAGAAGATACGATCTTTGACCAGTGTTAAATGATAATTTTTCAAATAGAATAGATAAATTACGGTTGATAAACTTCAGTCGAATTTGTTGTTCATTAGACAATCTACGCAAAAAGTTATTCTAACAAAATAGCAGAAAAAATATAAAGGGATGAAAGGAAACTTATAATTTTCTTCCGATTACCCAAAAAGACATACCCACATGATTTGTATAACACCCAAGCACGAGGCACTGCATTTTTCACATATAAAGTTGACAAATAATGGGCCTTCCTCCATTGTCCAGCGCGCCGTTGCCGGTGTTGTTCTGAAAGACAACCTTCAAGCCGTCGCAAAGTGCTAGTATCAACGACATTTTCGTGGAAATTGTGCTAGACTTGAACTCCGCCATGGAAGCAATCCTCAGAATGAACGTAACGGAGCCACTCACTTGTTCCTTTGCCATCTCATCCAACTCCCACCTCGGAAGCAAGAACCCATTCGACGACATCCGCTCGTCGATTCGCCTAATCTCCTTCTTCTCCAACTCGAAATCGGGTACGAAACTCATCGCTAAAGCATCGTCTCTGTACAACAAATCCACCTTAAAGTCGGAGAAGACAGCATTGAGCTTGTCATTGTCGTTCAGAATGGAGAAGGTGGTGTTCCAATCGGCGGTCAGCGGTGTAGAGATGTTGAAGTTGGCGACGGAGAGGGAATTAACGGTGTAAACGGGTAGTTGGGGGTGCAACATTAGCGCCATGATAAGGGTGGCAGCGAAGAGGCCGGCGAATATTACACAAGAACATAACACGAAACCACGAACGAAGGCTTTGGTTCTATCTACATTGTGATATGTGGGTGGATTGCTGAAGTACGGGCCTGCGGGGTAATGGTATACTTGAGGTTGTGGAGGGTAGTCATTAGGGTATGGATTATATCCCGGAGGATAGCCTTGGTGAGGCATGGGTGGAGGAGGGGCATGGGCTCCTGGCGGGTATCCCATTCCTGGTGAGTAATACATCATGTTTGGGGGTGCCCCCATCGGTGGTGGTGGAGCAGTATCACCATGCATGTAGGAAGAGGACTCCTGGGAGAATGATCCTTTTTGATGATGTCCTCTTCCATCATGGGATGGATCCATCCTGATGCTTTCTCTGATTCTCCCTCCCAAAAACTTTGAGAGAGAGAACAGAGAACCAATGTGGTGGTGCTTCTTTTTATAGATAAAGCTACAAGAAAGAAGGATAGATTTAAACACATGCTTGAAGATCGTCTGACCTGTTTGTTTCTCATTGGTCATCGTATATTCAGTTATTATGCAGATATATTATATGTAATTTATATATGAAAATATAATGTCCAATAAAATCAGACATAATTTAATTATATCAAATACAACTATATAATTTAGATATATACATATACATAATAAAAATGAAGAAAATCTCAAGAACATTATAAATGGAATGCAAAAACAAATTTGATTAAGATTTATTCAGAGTTTTTAAAGACGTAATACCACATGACCTTAGTAAATATCAGAACAATTACAGGTTATACGCGTACAACCTGCCATGCAAGAACATGATTGAATAACTCATTGTCCAAACAAAATGTACAAGATCAAGATTGAATAACTCATCGTCCAAACAAAATGTACAAGATCAAGTTAAACAAGATGCAATGTCTCAATCGATTCCCATCTTTGAGTCTGATAATAGTAGAATTTTTATTTTTTTTATTAGCAAAGAATCAATAGAATTAATACGGAATATTTTAGGTGTCTCGACCTAATACAAAAACGATTCTTTCCCCTTATTCTTTCTCCCTACACTTAGATGAGCCAATCAAGAAAGAGCCTAGAAATGCTCCTACCAGTGGCTGTCCATAAGAAAGGAAAACAAAATCTGAGAACACCACCAGGATCTATAAACCTACCAAATTCCTGCATAAACCCAACTCAAGAACCAAAACAAAACCATAAAACAGAGTTAAAAACCCGCAACAAGCTAAGCCAAAGCAAATCTGCATCCAAAAAACTCCTACAAAACCTTAACCAAAGAGACCCTGCTACTTTCTGCTTACAAAGAAAACAGAAAACAGTAGCAACTTCCTGCATACAAGGAAAACAGAAACCAGCAGCAGGGAACCACAACGTCCCTAGCATATAAGCTCCTTTGTAGTTCGGGTTGTCCAGCAGGTCTTGAGGTGCATCCTCATCAGGAGAAACTGCCTGCAGCAGCTAAAAAACACAAGAACCAGAGGGCCTGTAACTATGTACCATGATCCCTACTTCTCCAATTTAATTAATTATATCACAATTTTAATTTTATTCTACAATTTCCTAAAATTAATAATTTAGGTGATTGTTAGTTATATTAAATGACACCTTTCGTAACTAAAGAAAAAAAAAAGTTTTCGTAGAGTGCGACTTGCATTTTTAATAGCTTGGTGAATGCATATTCACTTGTATATATCAAACTAAACGAGAGTCTCGATTTCACAATAAGTTAAGAATATACAAATATAACAACAATACATCTGAAAGTATATCTATTTTTCTTCGTAACTTGGATATATATATATATATATATATATATATATATATATATATTACATTTATCTATTTCTAATAAAAATGACTGGAAGTGAAATTCTTTTAATTTTAATATCTGTTAGTAGTATTAAACTAAAGTAACACATCATTCCTAATTTTATAATATTAAAATTAAACTTCATCTATAAATATATTAAATGTCAGTTTAGGTGAGTAATTACATAAAAAAAAGTAACCTAATAGAAATATCCAATTAATTACAATCATAATAATATTTAATATATATATATATATATGCAATTCTTACATTTAGAAATTATCCATTAATATAACCTATCGTACTAATAGTAAAAGCTGATACTGTATTTTTTACTCAAAAATGTTATAGAACATCAATATTTATATATTTCATTTTTTTAGAGTCTCGTACTCTTGTCTTTCTGCCCCTCATTTCCTTGTATTTATTAGTCTTGTGTAGTTTTTTTAGAAATTTTATATTTAGTTTCTAATCATTTTTATTTTAGTTTTAGAACTGAATAATTTTAAATTTTGTATTTGATCCCTGAAAAATTATTTATTTATATTTAATTTCACAATAATGTTTATTTCATTAAGTAAATGTCTTAAATATTTTTAAACTTGTTTTATCCCTAAACTTTTTTTTATCATAATAACCCATATATTTCGTATCACATATGATACCTATCATATAAATACACATAATCTTTTTGTATTGGAATCAAGTAAATGTAAAATAAAATAAAATTCAAGAAAAAAAATATTAGAAACTAAATATATCAGTTATAATAGTATTCTTTATTTTTTCCATTTCAAATTTTTGCACCCACCTTTTAAGTTTCGATATTTTTTTTATCAAACAACTTATAATATTTATTATTTCTTCTTTCTTCTGTTGCAAACTCTACCTTCCCTTTTACTCATTACGCAGCAAACAAAAGTGTAAAAATGGAAGCTTGCATAAGTGATTTACTAGCATTTAGCCAGGTCAATAGCTAAATAAAATTGGTACACAATCTGAGGGAATTTTGGAAGCACTCAACTTACACAAAACTCTTAAACCTCAGAGCAAACCTAAATACTTAGCTAGTAGATCAACTGTAGAAATCTTAATAAGAAATAATTTAATCAAAAGAAAGAGAATGGCTTCCAATGTATAGGAATAGAGAAGTTCCTATTAGGGTTAGCCAATCTTCCTGAATCCTTATCACGCAGAAACTGAACCTTTAAGTCTTCACAATGAGGACTCATCAGTACATCTGCAACCCATGTTTCTCCATAGTAAATCGCCTCCACCTTCACTTGCATTCCAAAGCTCAGAGACCCATCTTTCACCTTATCTTTTCCCATCTCCTCCACCAACTGATTCTCCACAAAGGGTTCATTATTCTCCCACCCAATCTCCCCAGTTGTGAACTTCAAATGCAGCTTCACATACTCCCCCTTGTCCAGGTAAAAAGGGTACGAAGAGGCCACAGAAACCGCATCTTCTGGGTTCTTTTTATAGAATATGGTGAAGTGAATGACGCGGAAGTAGATGCACGAGACGTTGGTGTTTGTGACCGTAAACTTGGCATCCCACGTGGCATCGAGTCCTCCACTACCTGTGGTGAAGTTTGAAAGGTACATCGAATTGAGAACGAAAACCGGGGGAATAGGGTCTTCATTTGGCGTCCACAAACGCTTGTATAACGGTAAGAATATTAGCATGATCAACAACGTGAGGCCAAGGAAGTCTTGAATCATTTCGCAGGCACGTGAGCTGATGCTGAATATTTCTTTGGTGTAATAATTTTGGGACATGTCTGAACCTGAGGTTGCGCCGGTGGATTCGCCGGAAACTGATAAGGGTTGCCGATCAGTTTCTGATTGGGGGACAGGGGTGAAGCTGTAAACGTGGCCTCTCTCGTTTTGAGGTTGTATGTTAATTATTGAGGAGGCCATCATGGGTGTTGCTTCAGATATACAAATGAAGATGGGCGAGGTACAGAGAGAATGGAATGGGTGGGTAGAGAAGAGAAGGGTGAGAGGATTATATGTTATTGCAGATTGTGGAAAACGCCCAAACAAACCCAAAATTCGTTGGCCATTTGCATGTTCCTAGACCTAATTAATCTCTTCAATTTTCTCCTTATTAAATATAGATTAAAAAAAGTTGGAAAATTTGCTGTAACCAATGTCACAGATTGGTTCGGTTGCTTAAATTCATTACAGAGATTATAGTAACATTAAGAGGTTCTAAGAAGAAAATCAAGTATAAGATAACATGACATACTATTAAAAGGAAACATCAAATGGCTCATGTGTTATAAATAAAGATAATTAAAAACTACAGCAAAAAATGGTTATAAAAATAACAACTCATTTCATTAAAATGTACAAAAATTTAATCTAGTGTTGCTAACAGGAGGAAAGAAATACAGACAATTGTACTATTTATGAAATCTATTGTTAGGAAGGTAGAGTGGGTAAAATGAGTCAATAACTTATTTATAGTATGTTTAATATCAAGTAGTTAGAGGGGGAGAAGAAAGAAAACAATGGAAATAATGATAATAATAATAATATGATTTTTTTTTGAAAGCGTAGAAATGAAAAGAAACATTAGAAAAAGAAAAAATATTATTTGAGAAACCACATTTTATATTATTCTAAATTACAACTTTCACCTGATAAAAGATTATGATATGAAAAAAATATATTTTTATCACTTGAAAAGATATAATTTAGAGCAAGAATGTCAAATTATTGGTCCTCTTTACAAAAAATCGGATCCACGCAAAATAAGTTCTGCATTAATATGAAAAGAAAAAGAAAAAAATTATTTTTTTTTCTCATAAGTTAATAGATTATTATTTGAAAGTGATCCAATTTTTTTATCAAAAAAAATAAATGCACTTAAAAATTAAAAATACAATTTAAGATGTCCCAACCGTTAATAAAATCTCAATGCCTAGTAACAAACCGAAAGAAAAAAAAGTTGAAAAAATGGGACAATGCTTGTACACTGGCACTAATTTTTAGAGCTGCACTATGTATGAACTCTGCAGAATTCTACTGCAGCAACGCTGCATAAAATCTTCAAATTGCTAGTGCAGCAACGCTGCAAATTTCTAATTTCTAATGCAGCAGAACAGTTCTAATAAAGCACAGTACCATTACCTAATCAAAACTGGTTCATATATTTGTGTAGATATGAGACCAACTGCAAGCAAGCCCTTCCAAGTTGTGTTCAATTCAAATTTATTCCTACCAATTCTGCTGTCACAGAGGAGCAAAACTCTGCATTTATTTATTTATTTATTTTTATCAGTAAAACTCTGCATAGGTGACTTGCTTTAGGGATTACTGATTTTTTAAAGGACAAAGAATGCGTAACAGAAACTCCTTTTTAACCCAGCAAATACTATTACACTACTATGCCTCATACCAGTTCAACTGAAAAAGCTGTTAAACTTCCTGATAGCAGCTCCAAAAATGCTGCTTATGCACAGACATCCTCCTTCCTCCAAAGCATCCTTTCTTTAAAGCATCCTTTCTTGAAAGTGATCCAATGATATTTACAAAAACTAAAATAGTGAAAATTAAGAAGTCAAACAAAAGTTGTAGCGGCAAACGAAATGTTGAAAATTCAACTTTTCACATAAAAAATTAGTAGTACACTGTACCTTATACTTACAATAAAATATTAATATTTATGATAAAAAAATTAAAAATAAAATACAAAATTTTCAAATAATTTTTAAATTAAAAGATTAAAAATGTGAAATTTTTTTATACCCGAAAAGAAACATACCCTAATTCATGGTGATGTAAAGTTGTTTTACAGGTCCAGCTTATTTTGATGGCTGTATGTGAAAAGATATATTGGTTATCTTTCAAAAATGATGTTCACGTGGAAGAAAATAAACCTAAATAAAAATAATAAGTAATGCTATTTGTACTATAAAAAAATATTTATATATTTTTTTATAGACATTGGACAACCACATTTTTTCATATAACCACGTTACAACTCTCAATACTATTATTTTAATATTTTTTTATATCATTTAATTATAAATTTACCCTTTATTATATATTTTTATTTCTAAATCATTTTCTATTTCTTAATTGTGAACCTCCAATTTCATCCAATTTTTGCAAAACAAAAAGGACCCCACACAGTCATAAAGTAAGAACATAACTGCCACGTGTTGCGACAATCTGACCGGTTGAAAAGTGGGAGGATATGAAACTGTGGTGAGGTATTATGTTGTAACCATCATACTTTCACACTAAGTATGCTTACTTAAAAATTTCATAAATTAATATTTTAATTGTATTTATTTTTAAATTTAAATTATTATTATATTATTATAAGTACTTGTTAAATAAATATTCTTTTATAAAATCCTAAATCCCAATGCTTTGTGTGAAATAATTTTCTTTTATAAAAGAACACTTCTTTTGTATTTTCTAAGAATTTTGGAAAATTTAAGTTAATAATGCAATTCGATTTATTTATTACAAATATGTAATAAAGTCGAGTTTGTATAGGAATGATTTTTAGTGAAATCGTTTTAAACTTGGATGATTTGTAATAGAAGAAGTAATTATAAAGAATAATGATTTTAATTATAAAAATTCCTGCAAAACTTTCACCTGTTTTGTGTTCGTACAATGACCTAGAAACAATTTTTTTTTTTTAAAATGGGTTGACTTCTCGGTTTTCCTGATTCTCTCAGTCTTTTTTCTCAGATTGGGTTTTCGGTCTACTCTTCCTTTGACTTGGGATTGGGCTTAGATGACTCGTAAGCTCACCTATCTGAGCTAGGTCCATTAGGTCTCTTGCCCTTTGATCTCGGTCTCCTCTCTCAGGTGGGTGTGTGTACCTGCAAGACGCTCCGATGCCAAAGTCAGAATCAGTTTTATAAAGTTATCAAATAAATTCACTTTACTTACCTCTTAGGTTGAACACCACAAGAAAATAATTAAATAAAAACCAATTTTAGAATACAAAAATTATTGGTTTCTAAATTAGTTTCTATTATTGATAAATAGTTTCTAAATTGGTATTTATCAATGATAAGGCAGTAGGAAATGTGTTGGGAATCTCTCCTTAATTTAATGAGAGATTATGACCAATAAATATTGATAACACTATTGCGGAGAAGCTGAATTATTGATACCCCTCAATTCAATCAATTAAGGGGGAGAATTGTTGGAAATCCCTCCTTAATTTAATGGGAGATTATGACCAATGAATTTGGGTAACCGGTCCATTGAATATATTCAATGATGACCATTCAAATGTTTTTTTTGAAATTGTAACTCTCTCTTAAAAATGTAATGACCATTATTCTCTTTACGAAGAAGCCTTCCACTCATTCTCTGTATAAAGGGAACTTCTGAGGAAGAGAAAAAAAAAAAGGAAGCAAGTGAGAAGAGCAACATAGAGATAAAAAAGAGAGAATAGATATCCACCATAGTGTGAGATTATAAATCATAGTGAGAGACTAGAGAGACATTGTATTCCATCCTTGTTGGGTGAGATTGAATGTTATTCTCACAGTGTGAGAGAAACAGATACTGTAATCTTACTTTCATAGTGAAGGCATTCTTCTGGACTAGGTCTCGTGGGTTTTTATTTCTAAGTTGAGGAAATTTTCCCACGTTAAAAAAAAAATTCTCAGTCTCATTATTCTATTTTTGCTCTATTTTCTATTATTTGCTTATTGCTTCCGCTAGTGCCCATTTTGTATCTACACCAAAGGAGAGAATTAATTTTGAATTTTTCCAACCGTTATCAGAGCTTGGTTTTATGATACAAGATGGAATGAGCCATTTATGATGGAGACATGTTCAAGTTGACTGCAGACAACTATTCGTATTGGAAGCCCATGATGGAGGATCACTTATACTTTAAGGATATGCATGAGCCCATTACTTGCATAACCAAACCAGAAGGTAAGAATGTTAAAGATTGGGAACTTTTGAATCGAAAAATTGTTGCAATAATTTGAAAGTATATTGATAGAAATTTGTTTGAGCATGTGTCCACATACACAAATGCTCATGAGTTGTGGTCAAAGCTTGAATCTACGATTCAAAAGAAAACTCCAAGAAATAAAGCATCTCTTGTTAGAAGATTGGTGAAACTTGACTACATGGATGGTCAAAGTATGAAAGAGCACTTGAATTCATTCAAGGGTCTTGTCAATCAATTAACAAAGATAAATATGAAGATTGATGATGAGTTACAAGCACTTTTGCTACTCAATTCGTTGCCTGAGAGTTGGGACACACTAGTAGTCACGCTCAACAACTCAGTCTAGATGGGAAGATCTCAATGGACATGGACATTGTTTCAGACACACTCTGTCGAGTGAAGACTCCATAAGGAAAGAAAGAGGTACAAATTTTCAATATGTAAATATGATTGAAACCCATGGAAGAAACAAAAGCAAAGTCAAAGGTCGTTCTCAATCTCGCACAAGAACAATATACTATTATTGTAGAAAAGAAGGTTATAAGAGATTTGAATGCAAATTTCTGAAGAAAGATTAGAAAGCCAAAATTGTCCATTAAACTTATTTGGTCCAAAGAAGAAGGATTATACTCCAACCACATTAGTCGTCACGGTAGACGATGATAGTGTTCTTATTGGAGAAGGCAATTACCTTAATGTTGCATATGGTGATTGACTCTGGTGCCTCTTTCCATGTAAGTCCACATAAAGATTTTTTTTCAAATTATAAGAAAGGTGACCCTAGTACTTTGAAAATGGGAAACCATGTTACAAGCAAGATTGTAGGTATTGGTGATATCGTGTTACGAACAGACACAAGAAACAAGCTTGTACTGAAAAGTGAGACATGTTCCTGAAATGCGTGCCAACCTTATCTCAATGGGTAAGTTGGATGATTCTAGTTTTATAAGTCACTTTGGTACTGGAAAGTGGAAACTAGCAAAAGGGAACCTAGTCATTGCTAGAAGTTCAAAGGTAGGATCATTATACATTATGCAAGGAAGAACTTGTTCTGGAGAAGCAAATGATGCTACAGACTCCAAAGATGTTTGACATAGACAATTGGGGCATACGAGTGAGAAAGCACTCCAGATGCTCGCCAAAAACCACTTGCTAGGTATAAAGGGTCAAATACTGGAATCTTGTACTGGTTGCATTTATGGTAAATATTGCAGGGTCAGTTTTCAGATATTAGACAATCCCTCAAGGAGATCAAAGACACTTGACCTTGTAGGGGAGTTGAATTATTGATACCCTCAATTAAGTCAGGATGGGGAAGAATTGTTGGGAATTTCTCCTTAATTTAATGAGAGATTATGACCAATGAATATTGGTAACACTATTGCGGAGAGCTGAATTATTGATACCCCTCAATTAATTAAGTCAATTAAGGGGAAGAATTGTTAGGAATTCCTCCTTAATTTAATGGGAGATTATGACTAATGAATATTGGTAACCGATCCATTGAATATATTCAATGATGGTCATTCAAATTTTTTTTTTTTAAATTGTAACTCTATTGAAAATTTAATGAGCATTGATCTCTTTATGAAAAAGTCTTCCACTCATTCCCTTATAAAAGTAAACTTCTGAGAAAGAGAAAAAAAAAAGGAAGCAAGTGAGAAGAGCAACCTAGAGAGAAAAAAGAAAGAATAAATATTCACCATAGTGTGAGATTAGAAATCCTAGTGAGAGACATTGTATTCCATCATTGTTGGGTGAGATTGAGTGTTATCCGTGTAAGAGAAATAAATATTGTAATCCTACTTTCATAGTGAAGACATTTTTCTAGAATAGGTTCTATGAGTTTTTATTTTTCAAGTTGAGGAAGTTTTCCTATATTAAACGTTCTCAATCTCATTATTTTATTTTTGTTTTATTTTCTATTATTTGTTTATTGTTTTTCCAAGAGTCCATTTTGTATCTACAGTAAAGGTGAGAATTAATTCTGAATTTTTCGAAGAAAATGTATGTAGTTGAACTAAAGAAGAAGAAGATGATGAAGAAAAAGATGAAAAAGAAGATGAGATTGTTTGTGCAAAAGCTGGAGAGGAAGAGGAAATCATGGCTGAGACAAAATAATAAGGGCTCTGATACAGTGAGAAATATACACAACCATATTTTTTTAATTTTTCAAATGTATTTGTAACTAGTTATAGACAGTAAGGAATTGAAATCCATGTAGCTGACATGAAAATTAATATAATTAATGTTTACTTTAGAGAAGATGACTAACAAGAGATTAATTAAGTTTTTGTTCACAAAGAATGATGTCCAATTAATTAAAGAATACATCAGTTATGTGTTTTTCAGAGGCCCCCATTGAATAAGACCCACACATTCTTTGTGGTCAATGATTGTTGTTGTTGTCTTACCCAGTAGATCACCCGCTGCAAACTTTACCACCAAATTACTGCATTTAGGATACATAATAAAATTTTCGACCAAACCATCGTCCAACCAAGCCTCTCCGACGATAGTCATATGTAAACTAAACCTCGTGATTCCTCGTTGCATATCTTCAGCAATGGCCTGAACCACTGTGTCATCCACAATGGGTTGGTCCTTTTCCCACCCAGTCGTACTCAACTTCAAATGCACCTTTTTTGTCGCCTCCTTATCCAACAACAAAACTGCCCTCCGTAACATATATTGGGGCGTAATGGGAGTAATCACAGCCAGCGCTTCATTTTCCTCGTAACTTATTTTCGCTTCCAGCTTTAGGATGTTGATCTTGGAGTAGTTCATGCCGTTGCAAATGGTTACGGTCATGTCCCATGTGGATGACACCTCGCCGTCCGAAACTTGAAGGTGAGGAACGTGAAACGAGTCGAGGAAGAACTTGGGTGGGACGGGATCAAATGTTGGTTGGTTTACGTGCGTTTGGTGAAGGGCAAGTCCTATGAACAACATTGCAATCATGGTTAAGCGTAGCAAAATCACCACAGCATCCCAATCGAAACGTTCTTCGCATGGCTCCATAATTCTGTGACGATCATTGATCTCAAGATCATGTTCCTCAATGTCTTGAGGCAGAGGTGAGAATTGGATCCTTGATTCAACTGGAGGTGTTGAAAAGGACATTATTAGGTTTTGAGAACTCAGACTTAGATTGGTGAAAAGTAGGGATGAATGAAAGACGATGATGAAGGTAATTTGACTTGATCTAATGGAATGTGTCGCTATGAAATATATATTAAGATGTTAAATCCTAATCGGTTAATGTTGACAATATTACAACTAAAATATATCTGAAAAAGGCTAATTTTGGTGCAAGAGCTTGCTGGGGCTACTAGATACATTAATTGCAATGATTGAGCATTGGTAACTGTTTTTTTGTTGCTTTTGGTGATTTGTTTTATAGGTGTATATGACATTTTTGTTCTATTAAAATATCTTATATGAAAAGCATGAGTAGTTAGTGGTCAAATTTTTATTTTCCATGTTTTACTAAATATTTGCGAAATTGTTTAGTGGATTAAATACTTTGTTAATCTTTTGGATATTGAATTTAATTTATACTAATTAATTGTAAGTTTAAAACCAATCAATGGGGCCATAATAGGAAAAGACCATTTACTAGGCATTTCGTGTCACAGAAAAGCCTGTTTCTAAAAGTTATATTTAAAAGTTTATAATATTTAAATTTAAAAAATGGGAAATAATCTTAATTATCGTAACTTATATTTTATTTAAACAATTGGACCTTAAGCCACTAATATAAACATGGCCCAATCCAGTAAGTCCAACCCTTAATTAAAACTGCGGATTGTTTACTACTTATAGAGGTGGGACTCACAAGTGGAGATGTAGCGAAATCCCTTAATTTCAATAGTAAATAGATCTTGAAATTTTTAGTTTTGTTTTAAAAAAGTAGTGAATAAAATTAATTACGACTAGACCACTTAAAAAATATAATAATATAAATATTTTTAAAATAAAATAATTTCAATTATAGCGAAACTATACATAATAAAGTTGTATCTAGGTTTGAAATTTAGATATGTCTGTTTGTCTATGCAATTTTTTATTTATTTTAATTTGTTAATTAATAATTTTATTTTACTAATCTTGCATGTGATTCGATTTTCCGCCGAGCCAGCTAAAATAAAATAATAAATTAATTTAAGCAATTGAACTAAAATATAATAGGATCCTTTTAAACAAATATATGTTAAAAGAAATAGATTAAATGTATTTATGAGATGTATTTACAAATGTGAATGTGATTAGAGTCTCAATTTCTATTAAGAGAGATATTTTAGATATGTTAGAAGAATTTTTTTAGTTTAATGATAATTTGAAATTTAATAAAGGAAAAGTATAAAGTGAATAAAAGACAATTGAAAAAATTAGTTTCTTAAAATGAAATTTTATTTACCTTCCCGATAATTTGAAGTTTGAAAAATATATTTCCTATGTTTTTTAAACTTTTAAAAAATAATATTTGTAGGAAAATATATTTCACAAAAAAATGGTTTCTGCTAAATTTCCTATGAAATTATTTTCGTGGGAGGTAAAATTTTTACTTTTCAAATTAAAACAAAAGTAAAAAAAATCATTATTCTCTTATTAAATGATTAACTATTTAATATAATAATGAGTTATTTTTTAAATAATACACTACTATTTTATTTCTTAAAAAACTTATATAAATATTTTATATATATAATTGTTTTACTAATAATGCGTTAAAATATAGACTTTATTTGAAAAAAAGAGACACAAATTTAGATTCTCTCTGGAACTTTTTGTGTTACTCTCTATTATTATACTTTCAAGTTATTTATATTAATATTCTAAGTTATATTTAAAAAAATAATATATCAAAATGAATCTATTTTAAAGACATTCTTTGTAATTTAAAATTCAAGTGATTGAAGCATATTCATTATTTAAAAAATATAGACATATACATTTGAGAAAATCAAGTAATTAAAAAATAAGATCACATTTTTACTAGGTATCAATCTTCTAATTGTATATTTTAGTTTATTATAATTAATTATTTTATCTAATATAAATATTCTATCACTTTTAAACATATTGAAAATATATTATCATTTATTCATATAAAAATAATATTTAAAAAATTAAGAATACATATAAAGAATTTCTAAACCTATTAAGAATAATAATTTTCTAATGATGAACATCAATGAGATATAAATTATGAAGATTGAATGAATATTTAAAAATAGGTTTTACACTGAAATGAGGAGAAAGTGAACATTATTAAAATGTCTGCATAGAATCTTGCACCATCTCCTTCACTATTTTAAACCTTGTTCAAGCATTGTTCACGCATCTCCTTGAGTTTGCAGTTTCAAATACACCTTTGAATATCTCAATCATAGTTGTAGTTTTCAAAAGGATGTTCTCCCATACATGCTAACTCTCTTGACTCTCAAGAACCAAATGGTTAAATCAACTCAGAATGACAAATGCCTTACAGCAACAAAAACAATGAGATCACAGATTCATGGCTTATACATGAGCTAAAAAAGGTTATACTTTACAAGAATAATAGTTTACGTTTGTACCTATTAACAGTCAAGATAAGTAATCACTAATCAACTGTTGTGTTTGCTTTAATACGCCAAGAATGATCCCGTGCCAGTATAACTAGTAGCTAATGCCTTTCCAGCAGAGGTAGGCTGGGAAAATGCTAACTGAGAACTTCCAAGCACAAGCCCGGGGCAGAAACTCTTCCTGCAACCAATTTAACACGGGAAAGTCAAATCACTAAGCTAGCAACTGGTTGAAGAATAATCAAGTGTAAGTTTAGATGAGTGTTTGAAATATTAATTTTGAGATCAAATAGCTGATACAAGACTTCAATGTATCCTTTTCAATCCACCACAGAACTATTTTATATCACTTATTGTCACTAGACAACAACTAAGAATCTACATATTTTCTAAAATCACATTTGAAATGAAGCAAAATCAATTATGATACTCCCTTTTTGTAAAGTCAAACACATTTTCCCAACCACTTCGCACTCATTCAATGCAATATTCCTTAGAGGTCTTCCATTACCTATGAACTTGCTGAATTTATATAACATATCTGAAGTTTGCATAATGAACTAACGATGAATTGGGGTTCACTAGCCAGAGAGTCAATTAAAGTCAAGTTTAATTTAATATAACTTACCTCACTGCATCTAGCAACTGGATTGCAATGCCTTTTCTTCTGTTGGAGGGAGAAACCCAAATGGCCCTAATGCCACAAGCAGCAGCGATTGGTTCGCTATCACAAAAGATTGCCCCTTCCATCTTTTCAGAATCACTCACGTTAGCAACTTTTCTTTTGACCTCCCTTTGAAAAATAACATTCCCAAACTGAAGAGTGGTAGAACGTCTCTTCACTCCCCTTTTGTTCAAGCTATGAACAGGTGCAGCAACAGAGCCAGACACAACTTTGAATGCCTTTTCAATTGGTTCCGCAACGAGGCACCCAGCAACCCTGTTAAGAGAAACAAACAGATACACCTTACAGCGTTCGTGAAGTATCCACCCACTTCCAAGCTCAATTTCCATCATCCTCACCACCTCTTCAACTTTCTTCCTGTGAGAATACGGGTCGGTCTGCGAGAACAAAACGACCCGACCCGAATCTAAACTGGGTAGAGGAACAATATTTTCTTTGGTCCAACCCTGCAGAATAACACAAGTAGGAAATAAGATAAAGTTGGGAAAGAAAAACCGCAAAAGAAGAGCGTGTAGGCGGAGAGCTAACTCTGAATTGAATTCCCTGCGTGTATGATTTGTGAAACTCGTTGTGGGATTTCTCGTCTTCTGGGTCGCCGGGAGTGAACTTTACGCCGCACGTGGGACACGCGCGTAGGAGGAAATCGGATTGACCAAAATCAAGGTGAAGCTGTGCGTAGTTTCTCTTCTTGTTTTTGACGATCGTTACGGGTTTGGGATCTGAAGTAACGGCGTTAGGGTTTGGGCGCCTTCGGGTGTAGGTGTTGATAATGTGGTGCTGCTGGTTCTCCCAAATTGACAAATCATGATCATCGTTGGGAGAAGAGGAAGAGGGGGTGGATCTGAAGAAAGCGTTGATTTTGGACTGCATTGCATTCAATGATGGATGTTTCTTTCTTCCTTCTGCGGCGATGTTATGGATGCTCATTTTCATTTGCCGCCAAAATTTTCGTTTTGCTTTTTAAATTTCCCGCTCATTATTTCTTTCCAACCAATAATTGTGGGCTGAAGCTCCAAAACCCAATTACTCCATACATTAAGCTACCTAATGAAAACATTAATTCTGAGTTAGCTACAAATTAAGGATTTCTTTTACAGAAAATCTATTTTATCATCATTATTTCTTGTCATGTTTTTAGTTCCAATCCAAAATAAAATCAAATAATCAGCTCTATTTATTAATTCAAAAACTAATTAACGATTGTATTTATCCTACAAACAAATGCATTATTATTTAGTTAATGAACCAAAATACCAAACTTAAGTTTTTGTATATTTTATATAACCAATTATTGTTATTCAAAAAATAGTACAGAGTGTTTCACACACATAAGAGAGATATAAGGATAATAACTTTTTTACGAAATAAGATAAATAATATGATAGAAAAAATATACTTCATGAGTTATTGTATAATTTTATTAAATGACTATAATAGACTAAACAATACGGACATTGATATTATTTTTAAATAAAAGATTCTTATTATCTATACCTATATATAAATTTATACCTATATATAAAGGGGATTTCCCTCTTAACTGCTTTTAATTTTTTTTTCTATTTTATCTTTATATTAATATTTAATTTTATTATTGTATTATGGTCATTGAGTCATTTTCTATTTCCCTCTTAACTGTTCTTAATTTTTTTTTCGATTTTATCCTTACTTAATAATTTATTGTATTAATTTATTTTGGTTATTTGGACATTTTATAATTTCAAAAATTAATAAAATAATTTTTTAATTTTAAATTTTATTTTATTTGTTATTATTTAA
>Ga0123342_1004389_pt1 | contig 21556 bp, 9 predicted proteins | sample Turbeawhitnodule_FD_89960 | JGI IMG/M metagenome (GOLD analysis project Ga0123342, IMG submission 89960) | Root nodule microbial communities of legume samples collected from Mexico - Turtle bean Mexico white nodule | ecosystem: Host-associated > Plants > Roots > Nodule | place: Mexico: Nepantla...
ACAAAAATAAAAAAAAACCCACACAAATCATCCCCACCCCAAGTAAAAAAAAAAAAAAAAAAAAAAAAAAAAAAAAAAAAAAAAAAAAAAAAAAAAACACCCAAAAAAAAAAAAAAAAAAAAAAAAAAAAACAGAATAGGAAACCAGCGATTACATACCTTACCCGTAGATGCTCCATATCCTGAATAGTCATAACTGCAAACATTAAACAAAGTTGAAACAAAAAAAATTCAGAAAGAGCGTCTGTTCACACTCCAAAGTGTTTTCTGAAGTAAAACCTTACATAAGTTGTCAAATCAAGCAAAATAAATATTAAAATATACATTTACTTTTATGGAAGTGAAGCAAATATGTACTATTATGCATGAGCATTACATACAGAGTGAGAGAGCAACAGGTTTTGCTCAAAGATTAAGACACAACATAATTACCATATTTATCAGATGCGAAGCATCGTCCTCCTTAACAGAGGACATAGACCTCAGAACACAGACAAAAACATAAAAAAAGATGTCCAAAGCCACAGTTTCCCATTGAAAATGAAAACAGAAGAAATTAGAGGCGATGGAAGAAGGGGGTGGTTTTGGTTGACCTCATGATGTTGACACGGAGGTGAGCTCTGAGCTCGATGAAGAGGTCGTGCATCTGACCCAAGTCAGCAGCATTACCGTGAGAGTACAAGAAGGTGAAGCGGGCAAAAGGGTGTTTCCAGAAGGTGGCAACAATCTTGTTGCCACCCTTAGTGTCGAGAATGTGAACGTCGACATTTTTGTCGGCGGTGACACCCGACAGCACCACCCTCCCATCCCCCTCTCGGCAAACGTCGTACGTCGGTGGCTCTGGCGGGAAAAACGCGAATTTCGCAGCCACTGTCCCCGTCACATTGCCCATTTAACGTTGAAGCGCGCAGACGCAAACCCACTTCAGCATGAACCAACCCAACAGAAAAATGGTGATTTGGTTTTGTGGGAGCTTCTTGTTTGCTTTATTTTGTGTGTGGGAATGATAAAAAAAGGTGCTTTTGTTTGTTTTGTTTGAGTTTAGTTTTTAAAAAATGGTTGTGTTTGAGGAAGAGGAAGAGGAAGAAGAAGAAGAAGAAGAAGTGTTAGTTGGGGTTATGGAAAGGTGTTGTTGAAGTTGGAAGTGGGCTGTGATGTGAGGAAAGTGAAGAGTGGCAGAAAATAGATCCGACCTAAGCGGGTGAGCTGGAAGTGCTGCTGGGCAGGACCATTCATCTTTTCCTTCTTCTCTCTCTCACCCTTTCACCTATCTCAAATTCAATTATCACACAACAAATCAATTAATTCATTACTTAAATGGTTAAACATGTTTCACTCTTTTTTATTTTCTTCCTATACTTAGTATAATATCTTTTTTTTTCTTCAAAAATTCATGGTTGTGCCCTTTGTAAAAGGCATGTAATGATTATTCATTCTACATTATATAAGTGGTGCTTCTATAGTTTAATCCTTTTAATCCAATATTGAGCTTTGTCTCAGTTTATCTCTGAAATGAGGATTAATGGGGAGTTTTGATGCTAAGAAAGATGGAGAGAGAAAAGAAAGAATTATGATGGTTTGATTAAGTAAAAACTATGAAAACATGAAAAAAAAATCATTTTTAAAACTAAATCATTATATTTTCCAAGTGGTTGTTAAGTTAAAACACTTGTTATTCAATTTGGAATGTAAATATTTAAAAAATTGAATTAATATTCACATTGTTAAAAAAATATTCAATATAAATAAATATCTATTATTAATTTAAGTATTTAAGTTAATTAGATGATAACGAATTGTGTTATGATATATTGATTGCATTGTACAACGCATGCCGTCTATAACTGAAGTCGTTTACTTAGGGACTGTAATGAAAAGACAAACTTGCTCTTCTAAGATTATGATTCGAAGAGGGTTTGGGTCCATGTCATTTACGAGCAACGTTTGGGGTTTGGTGTGAAAATGTAACACGACAATGAAGATGAGGATAACAGTAAATAAAATATGATTTTGCCATCGAACAATCTATTACTCTATTTTATTTTTATCACTTTTGTCTTTTCTTGTACCTTAGTTACAACATTATTTTCCACCATTCTCCTCGTTATGTTCCAAAGTTATGATAAAGAATACGTTGTCAACAGCTTAATATGATTCTATCAGAATATATTATATTAAGAAATAGTCTTTAATTTAAGTAACTTTCTCATAAGATAATTTTAGTAGGATAAGATTATATATTATAGATAATACAATAATTGGGGAACAAACTGTTACCATAATAAATTTTAAATTATAATTCTATATTAAAATGTTAAATCTAATTCAATATTATAAAATTAACTTATAAATTTTCAAAAAAATCTTATAACAACTGCTAATAATACAAAGTCGTAAATTTGAACCTTTAAACCAGATTACTTTAGTATATCAGAAAAAAAAATGTAGTATAATAGAAAAGAAATGATCTACGTTTAGCATTAAACTGTTAAAATAATTAATTTATATGTTGTCTTTGTTGTTGGTTTGCTTAATCCTAAAAACAGTGTGCGAGTGGTGGTTAATAAGAGGATCGAGAAGGAAAGAAGAAGACGTAAGAGTACAAAGTCATAGAGGGTCTAGATTCGGTCAAAGGTAGCAGAGGATCTTCAAATAAAGAGGGCCAATTGTGACAGAAGAAGGGGTCAAACATGTCAGAGTAGACATTCTATGTTTATCTTTTGCTTTTCAGAAATATACAATTTGTTCTCTTCACAGATACTTTTCTTTTTTCAATTATATTATGGACTCCTCTCTTTAGATTCCTCTGCATCATACTTTTTCTCATGTTGCTTCTCAGAGATTCAACAATGTCATGTTGAATTCTGAAGATTAAAGATAACTTAACAATAATGCTGAAAATTACAAAAGTATATTTTTTTTTTACTCAGATGTTTGCTTACATTAAAACAGGTTAACTTATAATATGTATTGATACTTTGAGGATAAAAAATGGTAGGATTTGAACCTATCATAAGACATGAGAATTTTACTTTTCAACAATATGCGTGTACTTTGATTAGTTGAAAATATTTTTTTTGTTTTTTAGTTGAAAATATTTTACTTTGAATAGTTATGCATTACTGAACAAACTTTAAATATTTCTTATGAAAAATATGATCTATTGACATTCAACAGTTTTTCAACACCACTAAGAAAGAAAAAAAATTGACCAAATTCTTGGTATGTTCTCTCATGTTGTTGCATAATTACCAAACTAATCCTTTTTATGGCAACTTTCTACATGCTGTTAGGAAACTGCTTTGACATAATGAGCAAGATCTATATTTACTCCTAAGGTTGGGAGTGATAAATTATGGTATTATTATTATCAACAGTTCATTTTGAAAAAGGTACGAAAGCTGAATTCCTTTGGCTGAAGAGTAAAATTAAAGAAACAGGTAAAGTGAATGGTTTTGTTTGTCAACAATTACTTAACCATGTTGAACCTTTTAAAGTAGTTTTTGAAAATTGAAGGATCGGAATACAGTGTACATAGCTAGAAAACCATGCAGCTGTGCCTCAATTAATATTCATTTAAAAGCTTGGAACAGTTAGACATATGCAGACCTATATTTTTCTCCATGAAGCTTGGGATAGAATTTCAGTCATTGTCCCTATAAAGGCTAGCGTGCCAACTCTAAAACTAATGAAACAAAATATGATGTACCAAGTTCAGAATCTTAATTGCAGAAATCTAATTATGAGGATGACGAAGCAAAATAAAGCACGCATTTAGTATGGTGCCAGGAAGTTGCAAGTTTTAACCCCATCTATGAAGACCATAGGCTATGTTTGAAAACATAAATAAGTTGTCAAAAAAATGGAAATATTAAATGGACCAAAATGGTGGCTTTATGGTAGAAAAACTAGATAGGTAGGTGACGAGAAACTTAATTGACTAATCTTTAAGAGGAGGGACCTCTGGGGAAGAAAAGTAGGAATCCTAATAAATGAAGGAATGATGTTAATGCTATATCAAAATTGAGGAGAAGAAACATGTAGAGATCAATGAATCAGAGTTCCCTTTCAAATTATGTATGGACACTAAAATAAGGCCAATAGGGTGGGGTATTTGCTGTCATGTTCACCACACAATTATAAAATGGTGCCCCCAGATTTTACAATAAAGTTATTAGCAACTCAATGTTTTACCAAGGAAAGTGTTTGGAGTTACTTTAAGCTTTCTTTTTCACTTTATTTTCTGTTATCCAATGGCTGTAAAGGAACCGGACTAGTCAAAAACAGCCCATAGACTGCTTGGAATTCGGTGCACCAAACCTTAAGAAAGCAAAACAGAAAAGACAGTGCCAAATAATATTACTGCATACTTTTGCAGAATGGAAAGCTTTAGAAAGAGATTATTATATAGAAGGGAAAGATGCTTGGTTAGTGTTGACAAATGACATAAGAAATTAAGGAATCTGTATATGATTGTAAGTGGTATTCGTGTAATATGTCATTCACCAGTAGCAAGGTTAATCGAGGAGGTCTAGGAAATGGGTCATTTCTTTCATGTGAATGAAACCTTTTCTTAATCTGTCAAAAGAAAAAAAAATTAATAAAAAGAGGAAACAAGCCAACATCAAATCATTAAAAGTTTGGTCAACCTTCAGTATCACACCTCTTTAACCTTTACTTTGGAGCTAAAAGTCAGGGGAGTCATTTCATGACCAAATGGGATCACAGCCATCTGCCAAAGCACTGCAATTTTCATTGGGTCCAGAAAAAAAAGAGAGGCAAAGGTGAAAATGATGTACTCCAAACCTATCAGCTGCAGAATCCGTGTAGAGTGCTTGCAAAAGGGAGTAGAATTTGGACAATACAGTGTCACCACATGCAGGCAGTGCCAGTTTAAAAAGACCAGTCACCATGACGGCAAATGGAACAGCCTGTGCAATCCAATAGACCCACCCATATGATTCAACATGAATCCAAATGCACAAGGACAACCAAAACAAATAACAGTCCAGTCCTCTATGGTAGGAAGAAAATAATGACACGAACCCTTCACATTTGAATTGCCACATAAAATAAAGCAGCGGTACAAGTAATAAATCACACCAGCTAGATAAGGAATTTGTATCAGAGCATATGACATTCGTCTAGTCTATGCAGTAGTTGTTAACAATATTATTAAATATTATTCATCGGAACAAGGAATCAGTATTGCTGCATATTTCACCCTTGGCTGTTTTTATCTACGCCATTAAAATCCCTGTGACAGTGGCAGGAACCTAAATGTGGAGGATGAGGGATCCTAGCTGACCTCAAATAGTATGTGCTCTTCTTCTAATGTGGTCCTATCTTCGACAACTGAGACCCAACTTTCTGCAATCTTAACAACTCTTGCTTCTGAAATCTCAACTAAAGTAAAGGCTCTTCTTGTACCTTTTGCCTCTGATGAGGAAAGAGCACTTTCCTCGTCCAAGCTTCTCTTGTCTTCATCATTCAAACTTTTGACCCTAGGAACAACTGCCCCATTCAAGTATATGGTGTTATCAGCGCCAACCACAATCATTTTCCTGAAGCCTTTGCCATATGCCAGCTCTTTGTGCATGTGACCAAACACAACCAAGGGAATTGATACCTGATCATTCTCTTTTAGCAAGGATATTGCGTGTTCTAGATCTGTCATATAAACACATTAAACTAGGTAAAAACTGTATCCCAGTTTAGCTATGTTTGCATTATCTCCATCACTCTTGGCATTTGGCATCTTAAGTTACAGATCCATTAAAACAGAAATGATGATTCAGAAGAACATAATGAAGCATTTGAAATGAAAAAAAAAATTATTATTAAAAAATAATAAGGGGGAGGGGAGAATGCGGCCTTGACATGACAGTTGACATTATTGCTGGGTGCAAAAACCACAAAAAGATAATATTTTAATAAAAATCTAAGCTATGAAATAATAGAAGTATCACCTGGGTCACCATAATCACCATTGCCCTCAAATTCCCAATCCTTTCCACATATATCATTCGAATCAGAACCAAGGCCTATACAAAATTAAAATTCAAACATCAGGCTGGGTATTAGATGTGACAGACTAGCAGCACCACCAGGGCTGATAACAACATTGAAATGTCATGTGTCACCTGTGGGCCCATTATGTGCAAGTAATATAAGAAAATGATCATCTGGTCTGCCAAGAGCAGCTTTCTGGATTCTCTTAGCACTCTCATCCATGTCCTTGACTCCATATCTATGACAAAGCTCAACTGATAAATTGATTTTGGGCTACAATGGAATTTTAGTAATAGAAAAAAACAACATATATGGTCTCCTAGACAAATCATAAAAGGCCACCTAACTCTACTTCTAATGTGGATTATCTGTTGTCACAAATAATGGATAGTTAAACGAGGCGAGGCATGGCAAGATTGGGCAAGATAAATACATTAAGAGCATCAAAAGTTAACACTATCACTAACTGTTGGAAAGATTGTACAACATTCTTTCAAGGATGAGAGCAAAATGGTGATTGGTGAACTTAACTCTTTTTTTGTAGGCATTAGAAACTAAGGTGGAAAGCTGAAAAGACTAACTACATTTTCAGCCTTTTGAGGATCGAATTGTCTGTGATTACTTCATTACAATACATACCTTGCAGAAAGAAGCTTTTTCGGTGACAGTGCTTTACCCCCAGAAGAAAATGGCCGTCCACCAACAACACTTACTTTTATTAGAGGGAAGTCTGATCGACGATAAGCCACATGGTCCTCACCAAGGCTGAATTTATATTTGATAGATTCATTTATCAGTAAATTTTCTAAGGATCTCCATAAAATAATAAAAGCATTATAAGTAAACTTATGGAAATTGACCATTGAGATTGGGGAAAAAAACTATGCTGGGAAAGGTGCCAATATGAACTCTTAAGTAATCAACTCTGTTTTCAGTAATTGATAACTTCTCTAGACTTGACAAGTTTCTGGAACAATAAAAAACTCATCATACATATTTTAAAATCCTTATTTAAACATTTAATGAACAATGAAAAAATAGCCCATTTTCACCCATAGCATTACGTAAGCATATCAACAGAAACAACAAATATGCTGTTGTTAAAAGTTAATTCATAATATTTTGAAATGCACAAAATCACATTAATAGATCAGAGAAAATTTTCCCAGAATAAATTGAAATTTGAATCCTTATAGATATTAAGCTTACCATTCTAGCTGAAGCTGAACTTTATCCTTCTCCTGGCTAATATTTGAATCAAAGTGTTAGTTTACAATTTGAATAGAAATCAGAGCAACACCTACTGGGTAAAAAAAACTCAAACAAATTATATTTTTGACATACTAAAAAGGATGGGATTATCTTTGTGTATGTGCGTTTGCATGTTGTTATCAGGGTGGTGGGACGTGAAAGATGTACTGCACACGTACATTGAAAGTTTATTTTCCTAGCTTTCTATCTATTTTTAAAATGAAAATTTCATCAAGTCTAGTGGAATAACCAAACAACATGATCCTTTTTCCACAGAGTACACATACAGAGAGAATGATTCCAGGAACAAACTTGTAAACTTCACCTTCTAGAAAACTGTTTAGTAAACCAGGCATCGTGGTTTCCCAGTATAACTGCTTTAGCAAATTCAATATTTGCAACATTCTGAACGACTTCAACATTTTCATCACCAAAATCACCTAAAAAGATTGAATGTGATGTGACAATTGAAAAAGGATGAAAACAGTAATAGAGGGATAAATCATAACAGTTATACAACAAAAAAAAAATTAACAGGCCATAAACTTGGCACATGCTGATTTGTACAGGTCTGACTATTAATGCAAACCATACTCCTTGGTTATTTAGAAGTTAAAGATCAATTCCATAGCATTCAATTTTCAACATGGACACTGATTTTTCATAGGTGTACACCAGCTATTTCCATAACAATTAAAATAGGCATAGAGGATGCAAAGGCACTTAAATGAATTTAAGAATAATGACTGCAGTGTGATGGGTTGATCCGCAGTAACAGCTAAACTTGCCTGTAAACAGCACCAAATCTGGCTGCACTTCAACATAGGACTAGATTAGATTGATGGATCAGATATAGCAAAACAAGTTTATAGTATTGTACGCTACGTAGTTGCATAAAGTTAATAGAAATTAATGACAGATGAATATGCAATATCACAACTTTCTCTTCAATTTCTTTCCCCTGTTTATTTCATGCCGAGCAAAAACGATAAGAAATTTCTTTTCTTACCTATTTTGATTCCTCTGGTTTTAATTCCTTATAATTTTTCCTTTATAATTTTGTTCCCTTACAGATTTGATCTAAAGTTAACCTGAAAAAATGGGCTTGTTTGGATACAAGTAAGAAGGGCTTTTGAGAGCTTCCCTAATAATGAAAATATAGTTTTGTTTTTCAGTAGAAAAGTTTTCAAAAACACAACTAGTTTTCTATCCAAACACGCTCAATGTCTATCTACACGCCAATTTAGCAATCTCCAGCAGATTACACAGACATCCATCCATCTGTAGCAACCTCTATTAAGTATTTGTGCTTAAGGGGTTTGGAAGTAATAGTCCCTGCATGGGTTACTTCAGCTTCAGCATAATAAAATTTCCAAATAAGGTTTATTGAGAACCAAGACCAAAATAATAAGAGCAAATAAGTGACGATCACTTTCCCCTGTAGTACTAGAAACGAAATTTGTCTTTCACAACAAGGTAAGATTTTCTAACACCCTATGAAAACTAACAGCCTCAGCTTTTTTCCCTTTACTGGGATAACCAAAATTATTATTCTGGTCTATAACACTATCTTCTATCATAGTCATCACAATTTTGTTATGCTTAAATAGTACGGGATAGGGAATAGAAAAGGGAACATAGACCACGGAACCCCACCGCACCGAGGATTGAATAAAATGGCACGTGGGTTGGCAGCAGAATATGCATAAGCTTTTTCATTAACAGGCACCAAAAATGGAAACAGGAGAATGGAGAAAAGTACCTGCAAGAATTCAAGCGCTTTGGAATCTTGTTCAAAGCTCCAGTTATCATGCTTCAGAAAACCCCAAATTAGGTAATGGGATTGTCCCAAAATTAGCAAACATGAGAAATAAAAGTTGAGCTTGGAAAGTGGGAAGAGGCTACTTTACCACATCACCGACGACAGCGATTCGAATAGAGGACGACGCGGCCATTGAAGAGCAAGAGATGTTGACCTTCGGGCTCAGAGAGTGACTGATAAAGGAGGAAAATACGGTAGGCGCGTGAACGCACGCGCTCAACATGGGCATGGACAACCTTTTTTTTAAAGAGAACTTTTATGTAATTAAGCTTTTAACACAAAACATGTTTTTAGTATATCAAATTTATTCATAAATTTGATTTTTCGAAATTTCAAATTAATTTTTCAGTTTTTTAATTTAAAAATATTTTGTAGTATCTTTATTCTACATATTATTAAACGTTTATTTATTTATTTTTTTCAATTATACGCGGCTTATATCACAATGTTTTTGCATTTTTCTCATTAAATATCCAATAATATCAACTTTTCTTTCAAAATATTTTCTTTTGACAATTTTGAAGTATAAGAAATTTGGACAGAGGGATTAAAACAAGTTGTTGTTTTTTATTGCATAGATTAGAATTGTTAACTTTTAAAATGTGAAGAATAAAAAGTAAACTTTAATTTAATTGATTAAAACAGATTTAAATTTTAAAAAAATCATTTATTTTTTCCTTTACACTCGTATTTACTCTAGTTTTTATATATTTAATAAAGTAACCAATTTACTATTTTTAATTTAATAAATTGACATCAAACTCTTTATTTAATATTATTCAGAAGATCAAATCCAATACATTTATACAACAATTTGATATTTATTTATTTCTCTTCTCCTTTCCATCATAATTAATATAAGTTTGTTTTTTAATAATTACATTACCCTAAAAAAAAATTCTCAATTGATTATATGTTGTCAAAATATACTTTTTTTCTATAGGAAGAAGTGAAAAAAAAATGTGATTTTATAACTATGCAATATTTTTTAAAACTAAATACCTTCTATTTATTATTCACCCTTTTTTACAAAATTTTGAAACCAGGAAGCATATTGAAAATAATGTCACTTCTTTAACTATAAAATAAAAATAAAGAATGAAAACATTAAACAAAAGTTAAAGTAAACACCCCATCAAGTACTTTGTTAATTATTTGATAATTTTTAATTATATTCTTGATTTTTTTACAATTAAGTATTTAAATTTGTATTCATTTTTAAATTTGGTCTTCTGTCTATTTGTCGTTAAAATAATTAATTGTTGTAAAGTGACACTGACTTGTAAAATAATATTTAGATTAGGTAGACTTGTAGAGGTAAGATACCAGTCCAAGAAAGTAAAGAATAAATTGGTTCAGTTTTTCGATTTATTCTAATTCAATTTCAACTAAACTAATTAAATTGATTGATTTAAACATCGGATTTGAAATCTAAAGAAGTAATCAATTTTAAAATTTAATATATATATATATATAAATTTTTAATTATTTAGTTTATATAAGTCGGTTATAATAGAAATATTGTTTTTTTTTTTATTTTTAATGACAAAATTATGTCTGAATTTATGAATTCAACTATGTATATTTTCTTTTCTTATATCAGTAGTTAAGAAACGATAAAATTTAAGGTATCTCTAAGACTTAAATCTTATTTCACATAAATTGTAAATAAATAAAAATTCAAAGTCTATAAATATAAAATTTAAACGTTTAATTCTTATTTCTTTTAAAATTTTATTTCTTTAAAATTATTTTCTTTAAATTTTATATACACTAATTAAAATTATTAAATAAAAACTAATTTTAGAGACAAAAAATGTTAGATAGTATATTGACTAAATTATATACTATTTTATAAATTAAAAAAATTATTGGTATATAAAATATTTTTTATTATTAATACAAAATTATAAATTAGTTTATTAATTGATATCTAATTAGGTACTAAGATTTTAGCTGCCAACAATAGCTATTCAAGCAAGGTGGGTGGTAATGTAAATGAATTATGAAACTTTAGAAAGTCATGCATATATGTTAGGACACTAAAATGATACTAAAACAACAATATGATAGTGGTTGGAGTTCTTTAACTTGTTAGAGAATGACGCTTGAGAGAAGGACACTCAAGCACAAATGATGATACTTAGGCGAGTAAGAGACATAGATTGGTTCTCAAGTGGTATAACACTACTTACACAAGATAGAATGGATGTTAGTCAAATGAAAGAAGTTCGTTGAAAGGATAAATTGTTGTGAGAATGTATATATGAGTTTTTATGTATGTTTTGCTATGAAAATTATTGATAAATGTGATTTCTTTATAATACATGACCTCTTGTGGGTGTATGAGTTTTTATGTATGTTTTGCTATGAAAATTATTGATAAATGTGATTTCTTTATAGTGCATGGCCTCTTGTGGGTGGGTGAGATCCCTTTATGGGTGTATGTTGTGTATGAGATGTTTTTTTGTGGTATTATGTCTTATGTGACACTATTAAACAATGTTAATCATTAATGTAAATAAGATATCATGTCTTTAGTAGTTGTTCACATTGATTAAGGAATTAAGGTTGGGATTGGATTAAGAAGAGCATTTCGGAGAATGAATGTGTGAGGATTTGAGAAAAAAAAGTCTGAAGAAAGTGAGTGCGTCTGAATTGTAATATATTATAGTAGATTTATGAGAAAAAATTATTAAACTTTATGAGTGACGTAATGGTAGATTTTCTATTGTTTTAAAAGGTGTAATATATAAATTTACAAATTTATCATTGTCTTTAAAAATATTTAAATCACAAAATATGAGATATATTTGTGTATATTTTAATTAATTAATATTTTTATAAATTATTTTTAATACCATTGAATAATTATTTTTTGAAAGAATTAGAATTTATTTATAATATTAAAAACTTACTATTCTATTTAAAAATTGTTGAAAAAATATTTTTGATATATTTATTTATGCATTATAATTTTTTTTTAATTAAAATATTATTATTTCCATGAATTAATTTAAGAAAAAATACATGAAATTGTCAAACATATTTATGATTGTCAAAAAAATTATTTAAAGTCCTATTTAAATAAAAATCTGAAATATATAAAATTTTTAAAATTTTAAATAAATATAAATCCTAAATATTAATGTCCTACCATATTAAAAAATATTTAATATATACAATTCCTAAAATATTAAAAAATCTAAAATAAATACAAATTCTAAATTTAAATAAAAATCTAAAATACATAAAATTTCTAAAATATTCAAAAATTAAAAATAAATATAAATACTAAATTTATTTAAATGAAAAATATAAAAGTCCTAAAATTTTCAAAATCCTAAATAAATAAAAATTCTAAATATTTAATATCCTATTTAAATAAATATATAAAACAAATAAAAATATTAAATTATTTATAATCATAAATAAATACAAATCCTAATAAAATTTCTAAATTATTAAAAATCCTAAATAAATACAATTCTTAAATATTTAATGTCCTATTAAATAAGAATATAAAATATATAAAATTTGTAAAATATTAAAAATCCTAAATAAATATAAATCATAAATACTTAATGTCCTAAATGACTAAAATTTTGAAATATATTAAACTTATAAAATATTTAAAATCTTAAATAAATTCAAATCATAAATTATTTAATGTCTTATTTAAATAAAAATTTAAAATAGGTAATTTTTTTAAATATTTAAAATTATAAATAAATACAAGTCTTAAATATTTAATGTTCTATTTAAATAAAAATGTGAAATATATAAAATCTTAAATAAATATAAAATTCAAAATTAATTAATATCCTATTTAAATAAATATTTAAAGCTCTTAAAATATTCAAAATCCTAAATAAATTTAAATTCTAAATTATTTAACAGTCATATTTGAATAAACATCTGAAATAAATAATTTTTTGAATTAACAAATTATAAATAAATACAAATCTTAAATTATTCAATGTCCTACTTAAATAAAAAAATTATTAATAAATAAAATTTCTAAATTTTTCAAAATATAAAATAAATAGAAATCATAAATTATAGGGCTATGAAGATGTTTTCACACTAGCAGAGATACCAACATCACACCACCACCATATGTTTATTGGATTGTGAAAACCAAGAGGACCTAGAGAGCACAACCCAACAGTTAAGAAGGAACACCACCTAATTCAAGAAAGAACACCAACTCAACATCAACCTCAAATCAAGTAAAAAAAACAATTTCAGTGAGTACATAAATCACATAATCGATTAAACTTACAAAACATAAGCATAATCGATTATGCCTGAAGATAAACACTAAACATTAAGGGTTTTAAAATAGTTGCTAATAGATTATGTCTCAGGTTAAAGACACCACATAATCGATTTTGCTTAGAAAATATAAGACATAATTGATTATCTTGCATGTTTTTTCTCATACATAATCGATTATCTACTAAAAATAAATGATTAATCTATTATAGTCTCTCTGTATTATTGCAACTAATCATTTATTGCTCAACATTGATTCCAAAATTTTAACGTTTCCAACAATGCTATCTTTAATGTTTCCTTTTGCATGACCTTGTGTAGATTCCTTCATGACAGTGTCTCAATGCCTGACAAGGGCAAAGAAGTAAAACATCAATAACCTACATGATATTTGTATTTCTTCTAGTTTCTTAGCTACACTCACTCGCTCTTCCGCCATCACACACTCCCTCACACACAGATCCAAACACTTTTCATTCGTGCTCTCCCTTCCTCGTCAACAGTAAAATCATGGAAGTAAACACACTCTAAGTGATAAAAAAATTATAAGAAGTTTATGCATTAAATGAAGTATGTGTATAAACTACCCTAGTCAAGTACAAGTACTCATCTTCAATAGAACATACATAACATGAATATAAGTCATTAAAAAATGTGTTGCGGAACACTTACATTGTACATCTCGAGGATGTGATTAAGGATTCTGACATCTTATTAACAATATTTTGATTGATTAATACTATAGACATATTGTGATAAATAATTTACTGTATAAAAATGCAACAACTTAATTATGTTGATATTATATATATATATATATATATTATGTTCCTAATAAAAGAATGTAAATTATAAATGCAAATTTAAAGTCTAATTGAAACATAATCTGTTTATGACTAAGTAAGTACTGAACTTTATCTTAATGATACGCATCATACTTCTAAAAGACTATATTATTTACGGGAAATAGTTGATAAAGGAAAGAAGTTGGAACAAATAAATTGATATTTCAAATTAATGTAAATTTACTAGACATGAATTTCTCTCTCACATCACATTATAAAATTTTAAATTTGGTGAAAAAGAGGTCAGAAAAAAATATCGAGACAAACAAATTCATAACTAAAGATGAATATAAGAATGAAATGATCATTTATGTAAATTATATGCTAGAGCAATAAAATATTACATACCAAAATAATATCATAAAAACTCACAAATAAAATAAAAAATGAAAAAAATAATACATCATCCAATAATAATATATTTTACTAAAAACAGAAAATTAAAATGTCTCTCTTTTTAAAAGAAAATAATCATCTCTTAAAAATAAGAAAAAGCAAACTATTTTTCTTCTCAAATACCAAAACATTAGATTTTTTTTAATATATCTTAAAAAAATGTAGTACTCTTTTTATAATAAAGAAAATATGGTAAAGTAAATTTGGTCTATTATGAAATAGAAGGAAACATTAATGTACAGAAAGAAAAAGGAGAAGATGTAAAATGCTAAGAAAATGAGGGAATCACTATTGAGTCATTAAACATAATCAATTATTTAGATTTGATGAGATCCATCTTTTTAATGTAATGAAAAGATGCAAATGGACTAAAATAGAAAATTGCGTTGCATTCATGACGTCATATTTGTAACATAATAGCCACAAAAATTTGGTCGTCGTCACCAAATACATCTATCTAATAAACCTTGGATATTTTCCATCATACAGCTGTTTTCAGGAAACCGCACAAACACGTAAGAGGAAGAAAACGACATCAACAACAACCACTTCAAAAAAAACTTATAATGCAACTCTACGATTTTCAACACTTATATTAAACGTTTGGTTGTAGGAGAGAGATAGTCAATTCTCAATCAATTTGATATATTTGTTAAAAATCCGATTCAATCTATTAAAAAATAATATTTAAAAAATTATAAATTGGTTTTTTATTTTTTATTTTTAAAGTTTTTACAAATTGTACCGGTATGGCCGACCAATACCATGACGTGGCTCGGTCTCCCTGACCCAGACACACGCTAACGTGACTCGATCTACCTAGCCGAGCTGACCAAGACACCACACGCACGGTCAGGTCGACCGACACATATAACCATTAACGCTCAAACCAATGTCAGTGAAGCTAAATTATTATTAAGGATTAAGTAATGCAACCCTAAGTGTGATCTATTACACTAATCAGATCCAATAAGATAAGTCCATTAAAATAATATAAATAACACATATTCAAAGGAATAAGGTACGTCATTTATTACTGTGCACCTACCTGAGTGTCAATCACCCGCCTTACTGACTTGAGCGTCGGAACGCTTTTTGTAGGTACCTCCCCCATTTGACATTCACCATAGACTTAGACAAAGGAGAAACACGAAGGCGAGAAGGATCCCAGTGAAGCCCTAACAACCTGTCAGACCGAAGGGGGAAGACGAAGACTTCAATAGTTCTCTAGGTCTCATCTCACTGGCAGGAACACAAATAAATCATGTAATACAAGTTTAAAAATTATTTTCGAAAATCTTTTAAGAAATAAATTTAAGAGAAAACTGATAATAAAAGAATTAATTAAATTAGTTTTTATAATGAATAGATTTTTTGTAAAAGGACGGATTGATTATATATTTGATTACTTTCTCAATCTAATCAATACTAACACATTGGTTGAAGATTAAAAAAATGAATCATGATATGCTTATAACTAAATGCTAAGATTATAACCGTTAAAAATAAAAAATAAATAATTTTGTACTGAAATATGAGTGATATACGAGATAAAGAAAATTAGAAAGAATGTAATGTGTGAGTTTAACTATGCAATTTCATAGTTTCTATTCAACATATCCACACAAAAAATTCTCTCAACCTTTGACATCATTTTCAGCAAGTTAACCTATATCTAACCTACCAAAACAAGTAACTTGCATACTTCACCGAAGAAGTAAGTATCAAGTTATAGGTTGGGTTCAGGTTTGACTTTTTTATGAATTGTACCATTCTTTTGCACCACACATTCATATAGCTTTTCCAGAACATTGGGGCTAGAACATTGGGGCTACAACAATTTCAGTAAATTAATAATTGTGTCTGTCCCATTAAGTTTATTTTTGAATAATTATATTTTTATTTTGGTGAGTCGATGTAAGATTCTATTTTCGATTTAATATATAGAGATGGTATTTATGTTATAGTAAAATTTAATATTTATTGAAAATATAAATTATTTATTTCTAAATCTTATTATTTCTTTAAATATTATTTTTTTCAATTTTCATTTACTTTTTTCTAACTTTTTTAGTTTATTCTAATCTTTTTTTTCGATTAGAGAGTGTTAGTGAGGTAGTATAAGATCAATTTTTAATCTATTAAAATATTAATCAAAGTAAATTTTTCTCTTTTCCCTCATATCTCACGTTCATTTTTTCTTATTTTAATTGCATGTGTGTGGAGTTTTTCTTATCACGTGTGGAGTTATAATATATAATATTTTCTTTTAAAATGCTAGTATTTTTGTATATTCTTTATTGGATAGTTGAGTCACTCAATTTTTATATATTTTTCTTAAAAGATTTGCACTGGCCAACCTAAATACTTGCAATCTACTATTATTTTAGTCGGTAAGATTACAAAATATAGAGGTATATGAATGCAAGTATTACTGTCATAAAATATTAATATTAAGTTTATTTTTTTTAAATATAAGGAAAATTTTGAACATAATTTTTGGAGTATTACCCTTTTAATAAAAACTGTTAAAAATATTATAGAGTTTAAATTTTGTAAATCATGTCTATATATTTTGACAAGTGTTAGTGGTAGGATCACATATTTAATTTTCTATTGATTATTTTGAATAAATCAATTTACTTTCTCTCTCGAAAGTAGATTTAATGAATTTCAAAATATAAAATGATGTTTTGAAATTTTCTTTTTAGTCCTAAAAATTGAAGATATTGGTTGTAAATTAATTGAAAAAAATATTATATTAATTCTGAAAAACTTAAATTCAATTTTAACGACTATTATAATACAAAGGATTTTGATAATTTTTTAAAAAACGAAGGAAGAATTAAAAAAAAAAAAAAACTACTCCACTAAAAGTAGTAGTTTTATTTTTTATACACGTGGTTAAAAGTTGTAGGTGTGTGTATTATCTGAGTTTATAAGATTTGGTCGGTGATTTTCTGATAACTGAAAAGTAATAATCTAATTAAGGCTTATATTACCAATCTTCAACTGTGTAGACAAATGCTGCAAATTCAATATATATTCTGGTAATAAGGTATCTCTGGAACTATATTTTCTTTGGCTACTACCTACTTCCTGTGGTTAAGCTTTTGGACCTCTCTATAAATGGCGTTTAATTCAATTGCATTCAACGTACGTAAGTGGGGCAAGTGTGCATGCACTGCATTCATCAACAACATGTAAAATCAAACTATATATATATACCTAACCAGAACAACCAAGTACTTCACAACCAGATCAGAAGAAAATATAATCTTCTTTACAGTGCCAATGGCTTACTCTAAAAAGTTTTCATTTCTCATTCCCTTTCTCCTCTTGATGCTGCATCTCCATGAATCCACTGCAAAAATCAAAGGAGGGTATTGGTTCACTGCTAGTGGTTCTCCAGCATCAAACATCAACTCCACACTTTTCACCCATCTCTTTAGTGCCTTTGCAGACTTGGATCCTAACACCTACAAAGTCACAATTTCCTCTTCAAACGCTGCTCAGTTCTCATCCTTCACCCAAACCGTCCAGCAAAAGAACCCTTCGGTTAAAACCCTATTATCCATAGGAGGTGGTGCTTCCAATCCATCAACCTTTTCCGCGATGGCAAGTCAAAGCAGTTCCCGAAAATCATTCATCGACTCGTCAATACAACAAGCCCGATCAAACAACTTCCACGGCGTTGACCTTGATTGGGAGTACCCATCGTCTAGTTCAGACATGCAAAACCTAGGTCTACTCGCAAGAGAATTTAGAACATCTTTGATTAGCGAGGGTAGAAATTCAGGGAAGGCACCTTTGCTCTTAACGGCTGCATTCTTTTACTCTTCCAACTACTACTCATTGGACTACCCTGCTAAGGCAATCAATGAGAGCTTTGACTTTATAAATGTAATGGCTTATGATTTCCACGGTCCAAACTGGTTCCCCAATAGGACAGCACCGCCAGCTGGTTTATATTTTCAGAGAAATTCAGGAGCCTACCAAGTGAGTGGAGATCTAGGAATCAGATCTTGGATTGCAGCCGGTGTGGCTGCACAAAAACTAGCTTTGGGTATTCCCTATTATGGCTATGCATGGCGTTTGGTGAATGCTAATAACAATGGATTGTATGCTCCAGCTACTGGTTCTGCCTTTGGTGGAGATGGGTCCATGGGGTACAACCAGATTAGGGCTTTTGTGAGCCAGAATAAAGCACGGTGTGTGTACAATTCAACCGTGGTCACTGATTATTGCTATTCTGGGACAACATGGATTGGCTACGATGATGTTCAGAGTGTAACTGACAAGGTTAATTACTGCAAGAGAAATGGTTTGGGCTATTTTGTTTGGCACGTTGGTGCAGACGACAATTGGGTTCTTTCTCAAACAGGTTAGTTATTATATTTGTTAATATTTTGTTTTTAATATATTACTATCTGATATATTATTAATTAGTATCATGTTTTTTCTATTGTTTTCAAACCAATGTTTTCTGCTCTAATGGGTAGGTTTTGTTGTATTGCATTGCAGCTTACCGTACGATGGGATGATCTTGGTGTAATAATATTAAGAGGTAAAATAGAAGAAGTCATGGTTTGACTTCATAAATAAAATTCAGATGCCACCATTTACCCTTACATGTGCTGTTATTAACAAAGATAAATGTATACATTATGTTCTTAGCTATTATATCTTACTACTATAATGTTTGTAATATTGGCTTTTGTAATAAAATTGTGTGATTTTTACCTAGAATGGCCACGATTTTTTTAATTACTTGAGTTAAATTGTGTTTCACGTCAACAAGTTTAAATAAAAGGAACCAATAAGTTGTAAGACGTTTGATCTTAAGAACTTTTTTAATTAATTGTGGTTGACACAACTTTATTACAGTTTAGGATGCATAAAATGAAAGTTGTTCATCCTAAATAGGAGTTTGATTCGGAAGAAAATCGTTCGTGAGAGTCACAAATTTATTGCAAATGTGTGAGTATATAAAAATTGTGCATGGACAATATGACTTTAATGTAAAAATTACATAATTGAAATAGTGTATGGAGTGATTAATTAGTTGTGTAATTTTAAAATAAAAGTCATGCTCTGCATACACATCTTTGTGTAAGTTTTTTTATTTTCTCGTTATTTAGTAATTTAGGGTTAATTAGAAAAAATAATCGATACATATGGTGAATGAAATTTTGTGGATAAATGATATTTATATATAAAAAAAGTAACATATAACAGATAATCATTAAATAAAAATTAATTTTAAATATAAAAATAAATAATTATAATATATTAATTAAATTAAATATTATTTTATAAATTTAAATATTATTAATATATGTAAAAACAATTTTTATTGTTAATAAAAAATTATAAAATAATTTTTAAATTAGTAGTTATCAATATTTTATTTATAGATAATATTGTAATGTTTTTTTACGTGAATTAAATAAACTTATATTTTAAAAATCAATTAGGGTGCCAGGAGATGAAGGATGTTTATGAGATCAAATAAAATGCGAAAATGATACCAAAAAGTTTCTATAATGACAGTGATATGGTGGGAAAAGGGTTAATTATTTAAAATAATAATAATGTGATTTTGAGAAAATTAAAAACTAGTCAAACAAATTTGCAAACGAAACAAAATTATATTCATGAAATAAAGTCATAAGTTAGACAAATTATCATATAAATTTATGAAATTTATTAAACTCACTCTATACTAAACAAAATGAGTTTAATTAATCAAAGTTTCAAAGTAGTAAAATTAATTCAAAAGCTAATAAACTAGCCTGTCAAATGAACTCGTAGCCTACGAACAAGCTACCAAACACAACAAGGTCTTCTTTCGATTAAGTTGACTAAAAAAGGCATTTTAAGATATTTAGTTCGTCTTAATTATGAACAATAACAATAAGTTTAAATTAAGTTCTAAAATGTCAAAAAAAATAAGATTTTAAAAGGTTTCTTATTTTTTAATTATTAAGTTATAAGTTTTATTATGAGACTATTTACTCTTATTTTAGTTCGTGAATCATAATTTATTTTAAATAAAAACTTTTATATTAGGTATCTTGTGTAACTTGAGTCATAAATTATATATGTACAAGTATCACTATAAAATATTTGAGTATATTTTTATTGTTTATTTTGGAACTACAAAAATATATTTTTATATCAAATTTTGCGTCTACATAAAAAAATCCATTTAATTGGTTCAGAGTTTAAATTTTGGGATATCTTTTGATGAAATAAGTTTTGAAGGTTGATTTTTATTGATTATTTGGTATAGATCAATTTACTTTTTCTTTTAATAGTCAATTTAAAAATGATCTATGAAATAATTATGTTTTAATTTTTTTTCTTTAAATTTGAAAACAATGCTTTATTATAATGATTTGAAAAGTATTATATTAATATTGGAAAGACTTTACTTATATTTTAGTGGGTATATATACTGAAGATGTTGATTAACTTTAAAAAATAATATATTGCAAGAATGCAAATAAAATAAATCTGCACTATACTAAAAGTTTTAAATTTTGCCAAAAAATTATAATTTGAATATTAAATTTTGTCAAAGATGCATTAATTTAATATATTATTACGAGTGTTCATAACATTGTTTTGAAAGTATTTCTAAAATTAAAAGGAATTATGTTTTATGGGATTAATATGGATCACTACAAGAAAATCACGAAATAGAAACCAATTTTTAGAGACCAAAATAATTAGTTGCAATAGTAACTAAATTAGAGATTACTTTAAAAACTAAAAAAAAATTGGTTTCTAAATTAGTTTCTATTATTGTTAAATAGTTTCTAAACTGGTATCTAATTAGCAACCAAGGTTTTTGCTACCAAATTTAGAAACTAAATAATTGGTAGTTAAAACCTTGGTTGCTAATTAGATACCAATTTAGAAACTATTTAACAATAATAGAAACTAAT